>Ga0206820_1120_pt1 | contig 13538 bp, 12 predicted proteins | sample Alteio_BWOrgCont_84_FD_152857 | JGI IMG/M metagenome (GOLD analysis project Ga0206820, IMG submission 152857) | Enriched cells from forest soil in Barre Woods Harvard Forest LTER site, Petersham, Massachusetts, United States -... | ecosystem: Environmental > Terrestrial > Soil > Temperate forest >...
TGCATGTAGGGCAACAGGATATAGAATTGGAAGCAAGACTATGTACGTAGGGGTAAAATAATACGTATTATCACCCCCTTCTCTGAGGGCAAAGAGACGATGCTACCTTGATGCGCCTCTACAATTTTCTTACACACGGCAAGGCCAAGACCTCGCCCTCCTGCTTTGGTTTTGGTACGGCTGCTTTCCACAAATGGCTCAAAGATGTGGGCGTGCTCTGAATCTGGAATACCAACGCCTTGATCAATCACATCACATCCAATGGCAGGTTGATCATGAAGGGTCGTACTAAAAAACCGCACCTTAATAGGCAATTCTTTGGGAGCAAAATTTAAAGCATTACTGAGTACGTTCGTGTATAGTTGCCGAATGCGCTCTGGATCACAAAGAATAGCCGTTTCTTGAAGTGCAGGTGTAATTTCTTCCATAATAACCCGCTCTGGGTACATTGAGCATGCCGCTACAATCACTTCATGCGCAAGTGGATAAAGACAGTGTGGGGCCTCATTGAGCTGCATGGTTTTCCCCCAGCAAGCACTCAGATCAAGCAAATGACTCATGAATCTATAAAGTCGTTGAACATTTTGACGCAATTGCTGGAGCAAGTAGGTATGTTGTTTGGGATCAAAGGCACCCTCCAACAATGCATCCGTAATTGTAATAATCCCATGGGCAGGTGTACGAATTTCGTGCGACATATTGTTGAGGATAGTTTCTTTAATAGATTGCGATTCCTCTAGTAGCAGATGGCTTTTGGCAACACGTTGTTCTAAATCATGATTTGCAAGCTTCATTGCTTGATAAAAATCGGCACTCTCTTCTGCAATAGAACGTTGCTGTCGTGCAAATAATAAAAAATATACAAGCAACGGTGCATAAGAGAGGAATGTTCCAGGCAAATGACTCAGATCCTGCAACGATATATGGAAAAGATGTGCGCAATACCAAGCAGCAACAATACCCGTTAGCGCCAACAGCAGATAGGTGACCCAATCGACAAAAAACGCCAACAATATTAACCCAATCAGTTCATTGATTTGCCAAATCGTTGAATCAGCATTCAACACAAGCATGTACGAGAAGAAGAAAGGAAACGCATATAGCAATATTGCATGTAAGATGAAAGGCGTGTGTTTTTTCAAGAGTGCTGGCCAATAAGGCTCTACCAGCAACAGCACCCCACATACAGCCACCGACATACGCATGGGTAAAGAGTCATATCCCGTTGGATGCGCCACATACTGATTAAAAAAATAAAATCCTGGATAGAGGATCAAAAGAAACAATCCAAGCAGATAAAAATGTGGCCTTGCCTTATAGGTATTATCTAAGGCGCGCTCATTCAGGATACGAATCAAATGTCTGCAATGCTTCATCATGTTGGATCACCAGCATTTTTTGTTGCATAGATAATTGATAGCCCTGCGCTTCATGATAATGATGTTTTAAATATTCTGCTAACTTTCCTTCTTCGGCTTTTGCCCCTGCATCATTCAGACAAACCCCTGCTATATGCAGCATGGTATGTATGTCCTGGGCTTGGAGCATTTCCTTTACTTCCCAGATAGAGACTGTCGTAAAATGATCTAAAATATACTCTTCAAATACATCAAAAGTAAAGCGTTCTCCTCCAAAATGTTCTGTCATTTTTAATCGCTCACCTTTTTCGTTATATAAAATAACAATTTTTCCATTCGGATTTAAATGATGGTAGAGCTTATCAATCAATGCTCCTCTATCATTGGGAGGTATATAATACATCACATGCCCTAATAAAATCATGTCATAGGCAGGTTCAGGCAAAGCACAATCAATAATAGAACCATGGATTTTACGTATGGGTGTATGGGTAACCCAGTGGAAATCTGGCACATTGTCGAGTAACGCAGCTTCCGTATCCACAACGGTGACATTGGCAAAATGCACTCCTGCTTTATAGCTTAGCATTCCATTTCCTACCCCTATATCTAGCAAACTGCTATTCTGTGGAATGGTAGGCCATAGATAACGCTCCAGCATTTCATCAGAATGGGGAATTTCTCTGGATGATGCAATGAGGATGTCTAATGTCTCAATATAAGCAGCTGGGGTATCAAATATGCCAAATATAGGCGCTAGAGGCAACGCGTCAGCGCGTGTCTTAATAACATTCATCTCGCTTGGAGAAAGATAGGGAGAAACATGAAATTGATAGGGATCGAGACACTGGAGCTGTTGGTAAAAATTTTTAGTCATAATTTAACTGTTTTAAAAAATTAATTTTATTAAGGATCGTAGCAGACATATAGGCATATTATATATAAAAGTCAATTAATAAAATGCGTAGTGCATTGCAGTGATAATACTATTGCCACTTTTACATCCATCCCCTCCCTACTCCTAGCTTCCTAGCCAACCACTCCAAATTCAATAAAATATATTAATATATATTTAATAAATTTACCCTAAAATGGAGAATAGTTATATTCCATAGGAGGATATTATGGGTCAGGAACAAGATGGCACAGATCAACAAAAAGTTGCATCAGGTGACACGGGGTTTCCCCAACTAACCGCAGAACAACAACTTGCAGCAATTGCTGCAAGAAACGCTGAGAGAAAAGCTGTAGAAAGCCAAGATCCACGTGCCAAAACGTTCGAAGAACATCAAAAAAACCTCTCTATGCCAGAGGTAGCAGCACGGCTAGAAAATTATATTTTTGGAGAAGAAGAAGAAGATGAGCAATTACGCAAAGAATTAGCGAAAGTACGTCAGCACTGCATCACTCCTTCCGACAGAGAAAATCTCACACTCATGAATAAGCAATGGCTTGACAAGAATGCTACTTTTAAGACCGGTCACCCCACATTCGGACCGGAAAAAGAAAACCTAGTAGCAGACCTAAAAAAATGCGTAGAAATAGACCGAGAAAACTATAAACAATATTATGTTAAAGAAATTTTTAGGCAAGCGGGAGTTCCAGAAAGCAAGCTAGAAGACTGCTTAAAAGCAGTGGATGCAGAGATCCAAGAATTACCACTCCATACAATTGTAAGCGGCTTAAGGAATGCTGGGCTAACATCTACTGTCTATGATAAATCCTTTAATCCGTCCTTACCAGTAGACGCATTGCCCACAACGTTAGAAATTCCTTCCACAATAAAAGCAAAGGCAAAAGAGCATGTCCAAAATATCATGGACGCTGATCTAGGAGCTCTACAACAAGAAAGTCCTTTTCTAGCGAAAATCAAAGAAGTAGCAGATAAAAACCAGCCACTAAGAACAAAACTCCTAAAACAGTTCAAAGACTCCACGAAAAAAATAACTTTAGAAAAATCTTTAATTTATTTGCTTGGCCCAAAAGATGGAAAGGACATGCACGAGGATATCGTAGCGGTCACAGAAAAATTAAAACCAGAAAACCTGAAAGCAGCCGTGCAGCCAATGGTAAAAACTGTAAGCAATACCTTGATCGATGTCACTGCCAATGAAACGGCTAAAAGAGAGCTAGAGACGGCAAAGGAGTTAATGGGAAACAAGCATAGAGAGCTAACAGGCAATCTTATAGCATTGCTAGTAGGTGTGCCACAAACGCTTCAAAGAAATGTCAAAGATGCCCTTGAGAAATCATATGAGCTAAGCGAGTTAGATATTAAAGCATTGAGTGAAACCACAAAAGTATCGGATCTACAAAATATTAAAGACAAAACCATGGAAATCATGGAAAAAACCCAAGAATTTCCTAAATCACTGCGTTTGCCTGATCAATCATTTTATGAAAAAAGCAGCCTCACCGATTATGAAGACCTTATCAAAAGCACGCCAGAACGACACTATAAATTCCTTCTCGAATGCACCGATTGCTTTAGCAAAGAAGTGCAAACCAATCAAAAGGATATTAGACTCGCTATAAGCCAGCCACTGCTTCTTACAGACCTCGAGAAAGCATGCACGCCAGACAAGCAAGTACTGAAAGAATATGTTCAAGGAAGCCTTACAACTGCATTAAATCAGGTGAAAGACGGTGACGGTAAACCCCTTTCCCAGCAGGATAAAGACAAAGTATGCAGTGTCCTATTACAAGAAATCAATGAGGATATTGATAAGATGCAGCCCAAAGAGGTAGTAGCAACATTGCACCAATTTGGAGAGGGCACGTGCATCGATACCGTATTGGATCATCCAAATTCCAATAGAAAGAGTGAAATTCAGCCTTCCGACAAGGGCGATAAGGCAGATGTGCTAACAAAAAGACTATCCACTCAGTTTACAGCCCTCCTTACAGAAGAAAGAGTCTTGAACGATCTGAGCGCCGAAAAAGACACACAATGGGGTAAATGGGCGCATAAAGCCGCAAATTTCTTTCGAGAGATCATCAATGAGATCTTCGGTGATGACACAATCAGTCGTGTCCGAAGTGATCGGTTAGAGGGAGCAAAGCGCAATTTTAGTAATATAGCTGCAGGAGGATGGCCTCCGAAGTCAGAGAAGATCGAGTTGAATCTTGAAAAAGAGAATGAAGGCGACAGAGGGCGCTCTAAAAGCAAAGGTCCAGCGCCAGACGAAAGATCAGTCTAAATTACGTTGAGAAACGCTCGAACACTCCTTCTCCCTTTGGGAGAAGGGTGGGATGAGGGTGGTGCGTAACGCGCAATTTATAAGGCACTCAAGGCGACAGGCCCTAACCCTACCCTCTCCCAAAGGGAGAGGGTACTGCAGGCATCTCTCAGCTTTCCCCTAAAACCCCTTCAAAATCCGTGCATTCAACCGTTTCGTAAACCCAGCAGGATCCGGTAATGCTTCCCCTTCGAGGACGCAGGCTTGCTCAAATAGCAGCAAAGCAAGATCCTGGGCGGTGGTGGCATCCTTTGCGTAGGTTTCGGCCAGATGCTTGAGGATCGGGTGCTGCAAATTCACCTCTAGCAATTTCAGCGAACCCACCGCAATCTGCTTTTGATCTAGCAGGAACCGCTCCATGCGCATATCCATGCCCCCCTCCGCGACAGCCAAGCAAGAAGGGCTATCGACCAGCTTATGTGAGGCAATCACATCCTGCACTTTGCCTTTTAGCGCTTCTTGCAGATAGGTGAGCACATCCGTATCTTCTTTCGATAACTCCGGCTTCTCGGTTTTTTTCTCCTTCGCCTCAGTTTCACTCCCCTCTTCTTCTGCTGCATCGGCGCGTGTGACAGAGCAAAGCGCCTTTTCTTTAAACTCATGCACCACATTCACCCAGAAATCATCCACAGAATCGGTAAAGAGCAATACTTCGATATTCTTTGAGCGGAACCCCTCTAATTGTGGGCTATTGCGGATTTTTTCTAGGGAATCACCGGTGAGGAAATAAATGCGATTCTGCCCAGGTTGCATCCGCGCTACATAATCCTCCAGACTCACCAATCCTTCTCCATGCGTCGAATGGAAGCGGCATACCTCCAGCAACGCCTCACGATGCTCGGAAGGCTCGCACAGCCCCTCTTTCAGCACTGGCCCAAAATTCTCCCAGAATCCTTCATAAGAAGCAGTATCTTCATTTGCCTTCTTTTTCAGCTCACCCAGCACTCGTTTGACAATGGCTTTACGGATTTTTTCCACCGTATGATTTTGCTGCAAGGTCTCGCGGCTGATATTCAATGGCAAATCTTGGGCATCCACCACTCCCCGGAGGAAACGCAGCCACGCAGGCACGATATTCACGCCCTCATCATTGATAAATACGCGCTTGATATAGAGTTTCACGCGTGTACGACGATCGGGATAAAACAAGTCAAATGGCTTACTCGTGGGAATATAAAGCAGGTTAGTAAATTCGGTAATACCCTCATTTTTATTATGCAAAATCATCCACGGCTCATCACCGGCAAAAGCAATATTTTTGTAGAATTGCTGATATTCTTCGGGCGTAATCTCTGATTTATTGCGCGTCCAGAGCGCCGACGAGCTGTTCACCACCTCTGTCTTGCCTTCTTTATCTGCCAATTCTACGGGCACAGCAATATGATCGGAATAGGTTTTCACAATATGGCGGATACGGAACAGGTCTAAAAACTCATCCTCTGAAGGCTTGAGATGGAGCACTACTGTGGTACCCACATCCCGAGGCGCAGTAGCGGGCGCAATCGTAAATGTGCCATCCCCTGTAGAAGCCCAATGCCATACTTCCTCTTCTTTTGCTTTGCGGGAATATACATCGACCTTATCCGCCACCATGAAGGAGGAATAAAATCCCACTCCAAACTGCCCAATCAGACTTGCATCATGCTGCCTGTCACCCGTCATTTGTTCGAGGAATTTCTGTGTACCAGAGCGTGCAATCGTACCTAAATGATCGATCATATCTTCTTTCGACATGCCAATCCCGCTATCTTCTATACTCAGCGTACGCGCTTCTTTATCCACCCGTATGGTAATACGAAAACCTCCATGCCCTTGCAGCATGGCGCTATCGGTTTGCGCCAGATAGCGTAATTTATCGCATGCATCCGACGCATTGGAAATCAGCTCCCGCAGGAAGATATCCCGGTTCGTATACAGGGAGTGGATCATCAATTGTAATACTTTGCCAACTTCGGCATCAAAATTGCGCGTTTCGACGGTAGTCATGAGGGGCTCCTTTGCTGGTATATGCCTGTGTATATAATCCCTTATCTCCCTATTTCAAGGGGTCTTGCTGCGATATTTTTTCTACCACTATAGGAGGACATTTTAAAATTTAGGATTTTCACCAATAAGTTGCGGTTCCTGCCCCTCTCCCTTTGGGAGAGGGTAGGGTGAGGGTGGTGCATTGATGAGGAATATTGGGGGTTTGCGCCTAGCCGAGAAGCCCTCATCCCGTCCAAAGCAAGTTGTTGCTTTGAACTCTCCCAGAGGGAGAAGGAGTTTTTTGCCAACTTTTAAAATTATCCTGCCAACTTTCTACCTTCCGCAAAAATACACCCAAGAAACATGAAATGGATGCAGGCATTCGTACGGAGTTGTAGTATTGACTATGGCATATCCCAAGCGCCTAAGGTATAGGGCTCATACATAGGGGTGTGATCTTCATGGAAGTAATGAAAAGGTGGATCCCAAAGCGTTTCCCACACACCATTAAAAATACATGTCTCATATTCTCGGATAACAGGGGCGCAGGGTTCTGGCTTATCCATATAGCTCTGATGAGCAGAATATAAGCCTTTGGAACATATTTTTGCGTCCAGATCAGCCCCGCGTGAAAAGAAATCTGTAAATACGGCCGTTTCTCTAGGGCGTAGCCAAGGTTCTTTCGTAACTTCTCCTGCTGCATTAATCCCGTATAGCAAGCTCACATTCGCTAAGGTACCATCCACCCATTGAACTGTCCATGGCTTTTGCCCTATTGGCCCATCCACACGAAGGAGCTCTCCTTGGTCGTTAAAGGTTAAGATGCCATAGGATAAAGGGAGTTTTGGGCTATCGGCATAGATTTCCCTGAGTGTTTGAATCGTTGGTGCGGTGCATTCTGTGGCTTGTGGGTGTTCGGGGTAAGGATAAATATGCTTGATATGATGGCTCTTCAGCCGATCACTACTATTGCCATAAATTTCTACCGCCCACACATGGGATGCTAATTTGGCATAGACACGATGTAAGGTACGGATATGGGTATATTGGGAAGTATCACTGGTATAGACAGGAAATTCTATATCAACTGCTGCGTCTAATCCGCCACTCACAATATTGACACTGCCTGGGATTTTAAGCAAGGGATCATAAGGTGGTGGATTATCTTCATCTGACAGGGCGGGTGATTGATTGTATAAAAACACATTATCGGCCAATTGAGTATTCATTTGAATAGGCTCTGGCCAAGGAAAGGTATGGCGCATTGGAAGTACGTCCAGAATATTCACTCCATCAAAATATTCCCCTTGTAAATCACGCCGAATACAAACAGGCCCCTCGTAATAAAGTTGGGGTTTATCTAGGGAAACTTCAGTAGGGCGTATCCATGACTCTTCCGTGACCTCTCCTGCAGCATTTACACCATAAAGGAAGCTAATTGTTGCATTCCCGTATTTCCATTGGGCAGTAATGGACTCCCGTGCAATCGGGCCATCCACACGTAGTAATTTACCCGCCTCATCAAAGGTTAAAATACCATAAGTCAAGGGAGTATCGGAATAATCTTTGTAGCGTTCTCGTATTTCTTGTATAGAGGGGTAAATAAATTGGATTTTCCCATCCTTTATCAGCAATCCCTCATCTGGACCATCTGCAAAAACAGCACAAGAGGGTCTTGCAAGACCATTACCATATTCGGAGAGTTTTGTTACTTCTACAGCCCACACATGAGGTGCTAACTTCGCGTAGAAACGATGAAACTCATGCAAGAGGAAATCAGTAGCTTGGACAAAAAAATATACTTCCAAGTCAACTCCCAATCCTTGGCTTACAATATTCACGCTACCAGGAATCCTGAGTAAAGGATCATAAGGAGGAGGATTAAGCTCGTCTGATAAAGCAATAGAATTACTATTAAGCACAACACGATCGACGAGCTTTGTATGGCTGTGCATATGAGTCCTCCATAGCAAGTATGCATGCTATACGCTATAAGACACAGCAAGCGAATGCCAAGATTTTTGATATAGAATCATCGCATTTCCTCGCGTGATAGTGTATCTTTGCACGCATACTGCATCGCGGTGTAATCATCGTTACTGGATCACACTCGCAAGTCTCTTCCCACTGATAGGAGCAAGCGTCCAGCCAAAACCCCCATGACCCGTATTCATATAAAGATTTGTATACGCTGTTTTTCCGATAATTGGAGCGCTATCTGCCGAAGAAGGACGCAAGCACGCCCGCACCCTATGCTCTCGTTCTTTTAGGTGGAGCCTGGGGAAAAGCCTGTCCGCTTGTGCCATCATCCACGCAATACGCTCAGGGGGAATATCCAGTGCATAACTCGGCCGCTCGGTCACACCGGCAATACGTAAATACGCACCCATCCTAGAATAATACATTTCATTTTCAGGATCACCGATGCCCAACTGGGGCACGATATCATCCGCTTCTAGCGGTATTGTGATGCTATATCCTCTTTTAGGAACAATGGGAAGCGCGATACCCAATGGCTTTGCCAACCCGGCACTATGCGCACCGAGTGCAAGTACATAAGCATCTGCCACAAGCTCTCCTTGATCTGTAACAATCGCCGCAATACGGTCCCCTTCCGTACGCCATCCCGTTACCGTTGTCTGATACTGAAACTGTACCCCTCTTTCTACAAGCAATCCAGCCAGCACTCGTGTAAACACTAGCACATCTCCTGTACCATCTTCTGGAAAAAGAATACCGCCCGTGAACTCCGCTCCAGCTAGTGCAGGCTCACGCTGAATACACGCAGCAGGAGAAAGCGCCTGATACGGAATGCCGAGTGACCCTTTAAATATACAGGCATCCAGCGCTTCCTCTAGGCTCTCTTGATTAAAGTAAAGTTGCAAGGTCCCTTCCAGTTGGTAGTCAAACCTCACCCCCATATCCTCAATCAATGCTATGAATGCGGCCCGTACTTCCAGAAATAATTGATTACGAAAACGCCGACGCGCGTTGGTGGCCATCTCTTTGCCTGCGCGATATTTCAACGGGTTCACGCAGCTATAGCACAACTGTCCCCCATTCGCATAGCTGGCCTCTTCCGCTACCGCGCTATGGCGTTCCACCACGGTCACCCGGTGCCCCTGCTTTGCTAAATAGTAAGCAGATACCACCCCGATCACGCCACCACCTAAGATGAGGATGTGCATGATGTTCCTATCCCCTAAGAATAAAATGACGACTATCGTGGATTATATCCCTAAAAAGTCAAGCATTTTCAGGCATTATCTCTCTTTTGATTGTGCCAAAGGCCTCGCTCCTCCCAACAGCTCATTAGCTATTGCCATTTCATCCTTCCTCATCATTTTGTCTACCCAACTGAGAGCCTTAGAGCTTGTAACATATGCAACCGTAGCACCCATTGTACTACTTAAAGGCACCCACATCCTAGTATAACCCAATGCCATCTCATGACACCTCCCCTCTTCCTCCCAATCATTTTTTGTACACACATCATTGGGGTATAATTTGTCTAGCGCTAACCCCACCATCACGGAACCAAAAACCGCTCCCACAACAAGACCACCAAAAGTTATAATATTTCTTACGATATTTTTAATCTCTGGCTCCCTTCCTCCCATCCTGCTCGTCAACAACTCAATCACGGTGGAACCCCCTAATATAAAAATTAGAGGACTCAATATCGCTACTATGGAGGTAGTGGCTGCAACACCTACAGCAACTGCCGTAGCTTCAGCCATTTTCTTGAGCAGTGTAGTTATATGTTTTATCATCATGCCTTCCATTATTCTTATCAGAAATGCACCCTTACTCCGGCTGCCACTAAGCTATTCCAGGAGTGTCGCTTTCACAAGATTTTTTGGAAATTGCATCCGTTTTTGTCGTGGATTATGCCTTCACTACCACAAACTTCTCATTCCTACCCCGGCTTACTGCTAAAATGCTCCGGAAATTTCTCTTTCAGAGTCTTAAACTGCTCTGCTTCTGGGTGCGCCGGTTTTTTGGTAGAAATATTCGGCCATTGTTTGGAATATTCCCGGTTATGCTCTACCCAATTGATTAAATGGGGTGCTTCGGGCTGAATGGCCTCGATGGGGCACTCCGGCTCGCACACACCACAATCAATGCATTCTTCGGGATTAATCACCAGCATGTTTTCGCCTTCATAAAAGCAATCCACCGGGCAGACTTCTACACAATCGGTATATTTGCATTTAATGCAGGCTTCAGTTACTACATAGGTCATTTGGTACGTTCCTGCCCTATTATCCATTGTTTACGCCGCACTTTACGACGTAACTGTTCCGTCCTAATACGCATTGCCGCAATTGTCAATGTGTAAAATACAGAGGCCAGTGCCATATAAAAGAGCGGGCGCAGCATTTCCGGAGCAATGGCCATACCCCCTGCCCGCAAAATACTTGCAGGCTGGTGCAGGCTATGCCAAAACTCCACCGAAAATTTGATAATAGGGATATTAATCGCCCCTAAGAGAATCCAGATACATAAGCGTTCGGATACGCCTTCTCGGCTATTCCCGAAAAGGAGGCAGGCGATATATTGGCAAAATAAGACAAACATAGAGGTCAATCGGGGATCCCACACCCACCATGTCCCCCAAATAGGCTTTCCCCATAATGCACCGGTAAGGAGGGTAATGGCAGCAAATGTCGCACCAATCGGAGCGAGAGCCCGCACGGTTACTTCTGCAAGGGGAAAGCGCCATATCACGTACGAAGCCGCGCAGGCTGCCATCGCCATATAAATACCCAGCGCCAACCATGCCGATGGCACATGCACATACATCATCCGTACTGCCTCACCCTGCTGATAATCGGGCGGCGACACCCATAATGCTTGATATATCCCATTCCCCAATAACACTAACATCACTCCAAAAGATAACGGAGGAAGAAAGCGCAATAAACGGCGAATGTAGTGGGGAGTGAGGAGCATTATTTTTTATTAGCAGTTATCGTAATGAAAACGGCACTGTAAGATATAAACTGTTTTATCATTTTGGACCCAATACACAAGCCTATGTCTGTAGTCAATGCGCCTAGACCATAAGTTGAGATCTTTATGTTTCAGCCTTTCCGGCTTTCCTATACCAAGCATAGGGTTTGCTTGTATACTCTGAATAAGATCACTTATTTTATGAATTATCTTCCTATCATGCTTCTTCCAATAAGCCAAATCTTTTTCAGCTTCAGGAGTCCAAATAATCTTGCAAGTCAATTTCTCTTCCTTCTTTTTTCTCTGCTTGCTGGATGCTAGAAAGCAAGTGATCCACATTCGCTTTCGAAGATAATAAATAGGCAGTTTCTTTTAAGCTTTCATACTCTCTTGCATCGACCATCGCAATTTCCTTACCATTTTTTCGAGTAATATAAACGGTCTCAGAATCGTCTATTACGGTATCGAGCAATGCGCTTAGATGCTGCCTAGCCTGGGTATAGGTTACTTTATGCATGATGTAGACCTTTACGATATATGTACAGTACTACTGTACATTATTATCTTATACTACGCAAGAGACATTTAGAGCTTGGTGATATCAGAGAAATTTAAAAGCACCCTGGTGTATTATATGCTTGTATTTGCAATCCTAAGTTACATACTTTACTATTGAAAAACACCCCACTACGGAGAATACCGATGCAATCCCACACCCAACTCGTCGATCGTGCTGTCCTTGATAACTCAGTTGCACCCCTGTCTGAGACTCGTCCTGAATTCCACTATGATCCACTGCTGCAGACACCGTAAAGCCATAATCTCCTAAGTGATTATGCAGAAGTCGCTACCAATATCTATTTTTTCGTGCGTACTAGTGGCTTCTATCTAGGCACTCTGCAACGCTTTTATGCCAAACTGGAACCTAATTTATGGGCCATAGAGATCTATAGTGAGTGCACTATGCAAAAATCCTGGTATCTTGCAGATGGAGACATCGAAGCACTACGCACCCTATTTGCCAATCACACCATCGCTCCTCTCACCTATGGATTGTTGACCTTTCATGATAACGGAACATTACTACGTGTGGATGGTCCCATTGCCAAGGAAGCCTTCGCGGAATATTGGAGTGATGGAAGCTATGCCACTATACATTTTCTCTATGGCATAGATGCAGATGGTTGGGTGACGGAGGATACCACATGGGTGCGACCGATATTGCAGGATGATGGTCATCAGCAATGTAGGATCAATTGCGCTTCTGCTGAGGAAATGTTTGATTTTGAAACCTCTAACTTTAACGGCACTCATTGGGATCCTATCAAAGAGCTACCCCCTTATGATACACCTCCAAGAACCTATACCCAGCGTGTTGATCACACACAGCTTTATACATCCCCAGGTGATCAACTGCCTTCTGTGAAATATCATCCTTTGATGTATGAAGAAGGGAGTGTGAATATGGCAAGTGAAGAGCTAAAACCTCATTACGTGATCACTTACTATGTTTTTTCTGGTGAGCATTCTTACGTTCTTAGCAACCTGTATCTCAAACTTAAAGAGCATGTCTGGGCCCTAGAAGTCACTCACGGTTACACAGCTGGCAGCATGCCCTATCCTTACTCGTATGGTACCCTGACATTCAATGATGTAGGAGAGCTAGTGCATGTGGATGGTCCCATTGCCCATGATTCTTTTATGATCACATGGGATGACAGCATTACTTCAGAGATACGATTCCTCTACGGTGTCGATGACGCAGGGTGGGTAATCGATGAGCCGTGGCTGCGACCCAGAGAGATTGCCATTCCTGCTCCTCTCCGAGAAGAAGGTTGGGTATGGCACTGGGAGCATGCCCATTTCAATGGAACCCATTGGGAAAGCGTCAATAGAGCGATCGCCGAGATTGCCAGTGATTTTCATCTACCCGAATCATGCATGGGCTGCGGCTATTGTTAAGATGGCTAATGCTCATCATGCTGCAAGGGCAAATAGGTCTCTGCATTAAAATGCCTTC
>Ga0206820_1121_pt1 | contig 13460 bp, 18 predicted proteins | sample Alteio_BWOrgCont_84_FD_152857 | JGI IMG/M metagenome (GOLD analysis project Ga0206820, IMG submission 152857) | Enriched cells from forest soil in Barre Woods Harvard Forest LTER site, Petersham, Massachusetts, United States -... | ecosystem: Environmental > Terrestrial > Soil > Temperate forest >...
AGTTGGTGCTGCAACTGAAGTTGAAATGAAAGAGATCAAAGATCGCATCGACGATGCGCTGAGTGCAACACGTGCAGCGGTACAAGAAGGTATTGTGGTCGGTGGTGGTTGTGCGCTTCTTCGTGCACAAAAATCATTGAAAAATTTGAATTTGGTTGGTGATGAGTTGCTTGGCCTTCAAATTGTGCGTCGTGCCATTGAAGAGCCTTAACCACCTCAGCAACTGACTTATCAATTCCACGTTTTAGTTCAATTGGGTTTGCACCAGCGGTAACGTACTTGTTACCTTCCTGAAAAATAGCCTGAGCCAAAACAGTTGCGGTTGTGGTACCATCACCAGCTACGTCAGCTGTTTTGCTTGCCACTTCTTTAACCATCTGAGCGCCCATATTTTCGAGCTTATCTTTCAAATCGATCTCTTTTGCAACCGTTACACCGTCTTTGGTGATCGTTGGAGCACCAAATGATTTTTCAATCGTTACGTTACGACCTTTGGGCCCAAGAGTTACTTTGACTGCATTTGCCAGCGTATTGACCCCAGCAAGAATCTTGCTACGAGCCTCACTGCCAAATAAAATTCTTTTTGCCATAAATATTCCCTTTAATTTTTCTCTACAATTCCCAGAATGTCATCTTCTTTGAGTACCAAAAACGTATCGCCAGCCTTAGTGCCTGCATATTTACCAAAAAAGACCTTGTCACCAACTTTAACTTGCAACGGCTTGAGCTCACCCTTGTCACTCAAAACACCATTGCCCACAGCCATAACAATACCTGTTTGTGCTTCAGATTTAGCTGCATCGGGAATATAAAGACCCCCCGCTGTTTTAGTCTCTTCTTCAAGACGCTTGACCCACACATTGTTGCCAAGTGGACGAAAACTTTGAAACATGTTTACACCCTTCTGTTTATGAATTTAATGTTATTAAAAGTGTATCTTAACCAGCAAAAAATTCAATAATTCTTTGATAGCAACAGACTCAACTTTTGGCCTCAAAACAGGATCAATTTCCAGAAAAATGATCGAGATGCTCATTAATTAAAGTCCTATATCCACTGGGATATCTAGTTTCCCACAAACCTCCCCCTAAATACGTGATCACGGTACCATCTAATCCTTTCATGGAAATCAACGAGTTATTGACATCATATGTTTTAACTGTCCGAGGATCCAAAAAAGTACTACTGAATCGTTCTGGCATAGCATCAACTGGTTTGGACGTTAGTTTTTGAACTTTTAGTCGCGCAAGCAGAGCAGATAGTTCTGACTGACCAACCAGTATTTCACAACTGTAATCATAAGGATATTCAACGCGCCATGCACCTTTTGCTTGATCAGTCACTCTCACGTAATCTCTCTCTGGATCACCTTTAACTTTCTCTCTCACGTAATCTATCTGTGCATCATCAGACAACTGCCCCTGACCTTGATTTTGCGAAGCCACAACAGTTCCAACACAGATCAACATCATTACAACAATTTTACTGTGCACTATTTGCTTCATCTTTATTTTTCTCCACAAATTCTTTCATTTTTTCAGGTGTTGGCTGATAGAGATCAAACACGTTGCCACCTGGATCCTTTACCCCAATCATCACGCCATGTGGTGCAGTAACCGGTTCATTGACAAAGGTAATGCCTTCAGATTGAAGCTTGGCATGCATCGCAACTAAATCCTGCATAACCTCAAAAACAACGCCAGTCCGAACATTATCCTGCGCTTGCTCCATAGGACAGAGGCCCAACTTAACACAACCTAGATCAAACTCTGCCCAACGTTCAGGCAAATGAAAATTTAATTTAAGACCCAATTTTTGGTAAAATTCAACTGCCGCAGCAAGGTCTTTTTGCATAAAAATAACCATACCAAGCTTGATTGGCCCATGTTCCATCTCAGAACCCTTTAAAAAAAAATGTGAATAAAATTTATGCAAACCAGTATACCAAGAAAATAAGTTTTTTTCCTACTCGTCCTTGCGCTGGAATTCTATTCCTTCAGATTGGATACGGCGATAGTTCATTAATCGATTTATAAATATTAATAAACCACAACACCAAGGATCTTCCTCAGGCATGGGTGAATCAGTACCCCTTGGCATTTGAATCACAACAGATCTTGGGTGCTGAGTGCTCGTTAATCCTGCACCTGAATCACTGCTTCTTCTTTTTACTGTATTTGATGTACTATTATTTTGATCATCATGATCATCACTACTAAACGATCTCACCCCAAAATCATCACTACTAAACGATGTCACTCCAAAATCATTTCCTTCATCTGGCTGCTCACAACGACTTAATGCATCTGGTTGCACAGAATCCCCACTTGCCCACAATGAAGATAAGCTTACTGCAACTATCAAAACACATATAAATTTGAGGCCATATTTCATGCTTATTTCCTTATCTCATCATTTTCAACAACAACTCACATCTACCAAACTATTCACAAAAAATATAGCCCCTTAAAGTATCACACAATGTTTTGATTAAGCGCATTACTCAATGCAAAGGATAACCTTTTGCCCATCATTTTTTGCAACCATCCACCAATAGGAAATGAGCGATAAATCGAAAAATATTGCTCCATGCTACGCTCTCCATCAAGCAAACTTGCAGCACTGTATGTGCCTAAAGCAGCGGCAATAGGAAGTCCTGCACAAGCCGCAATATAATACCGATACGGATCTTTGCAGTCAGCACCAATCAAGGGCGCAATATCTTTGGAAATACCGATCAACCCCGCCCATCGATACTCAAACTGCAGATCAAGTTCAGGGAATTTGCACTTGAAATAATGTTGTAACTTTTTGACAATACTGTCATGTCCATAACTTTCACGATCAACAAACGTTGACCACAGATCGCCACCACCCAAAATCAGACGATTATCATACGTTAGGCGAAAATAGTTATAAATCAACTCACTGTCCCATACCATCAGCGGTCGATCAGGAAATATTTTTGTAATCTGCTCCTGCGTCAGCTGCTGCGACGCCAGAATAAAATTTTGGGCTTGAAACAGTTCATCATCAAACAGCCCTAAATTCGGCAAAAATCGATCGACACAAACAACAATATAATCTGCAGTTACCTGAGCATGAGGTAGCTGCAGCACATGTTCGAAAATACCCTGAACCGGCGATTCTTCATATACCCCAACACCTGCACTTTCAAGTTGATGCTTCATGGCCTGCACGTACGCGTATCCATCCAATCCAAATGTATCGTAATACATCAAGCCCCCAAAATAACCGTCAGAATCAATAAGTGAACGCGTAGCATGAGCATCATAAATTGAAGCTTTATAACCTAGTTTTATTAACTGCTCATACTCAGTACGAAAATATGCATTTGCCTTGGGCGTTGATGCAATCATAAAAGAATCCTGCTTGCGGTACCCACAAGACAATCCATAATCCTTGATATTGCTTTCAATAAGCCCTATTCCATCATAAAACTTATTCCAAATCTCTTGAGCCGCAGTGTCACCAAATCGTGCTGCAAAATCAGAGCAAGACAGCTCAGCATTGGGCGTTATGAAACCGGAGCTTTTTCCCGTTGCTCCAGAACCACAAAAATATTGTTCAAAAAGCGCTACTTTTTTACCACGCCGGGCAAATGCTTGCGCCGCAGAAATACCCGCCATACCACCACCAACAATGGCCACATCCACCGAAATGTTTTCGCGCAACTGTTTGGTAACTGGTCGTTGCAAATACCATAAAACATGATCACTTGGTTTTAACGTTTCTTTTTTTAAATTATGCATACCAACTCTTTCATAAAAAATGCTTAGATCTCCCTTGATATATTCCATAGTTTGAACATGTAAGGCAAGAGACCGATCACTCACTGCTTTGCGCATTCTTTACAGCCACCCAAATTTATACTAAGTTGCACTCATCCCTGTAAAAAATATAAAAAAGGAGAATACATGGACGTTCAATATTTAATTCAAACTACAGGTCACCACATACTGCAACAAATGACCAATGATATTTACCAACAAATCGTTTGGAATATGATTGTGTATGCCGCAAAAGTTGGAATCATAGCAGGAATTGCAATCGCAGTTCTAGGCATGGCGCTTGGCATACTTAAATTCAGCACACTCGACCTGACCACCTATACCGGCTGCATGATCACCAACCAAAACAAAGGTGCTGCACCATTTATTGCAGGATTTATGTTTCATATGATCGCATCGGTAGTACTGGGTATTGCGTACCTGTACGTACTGCACACATTTGATATACCAGGCACGCTCGTCTGGGCACTTGCACTTGGAGTTATTCACACCCTTATTTCAGGTAGCCTGATGTTCATTTTTGATATGATTAATCCCTGCGTTGCAAGCAAAAAGGTCCCACGCGTTGGATTTGCTGCATCAGCCCAAGGCCTACGCGCAGTGATCGCATTTACCATAACACACATTGTTTTTGCAGTTATCGTGGTAACCCTGCTGACTCAGTAAAAGTAACATTCTTTTTGGGGGAGCGTGGAGTTGTTGGATTGCGTAATGCAGAAGCTACAGGCACCCCTGAACTATATAAAAGGGACGATCTACTCACGATGAAATCTGCTTGAGCCAAAAGAAATGCAATTCGTACATCATCTCTGAACCGAAAATCAAATCTATAACGATCCCACTCAACAGCACGTCTGTTAAACGGTATAGGTACACCATGAACGTATGCTTGCATCATTTCTGCAACAATGGTGCTTAACTCTGATGGCGATAAAGGTGACTCAAAGTAATCAAGTTCACTTGTAACTCGTGGCCGTGGTGTTGCAGAAGCTGGACGGGCAGATGGCTGTCGTGGCGTTACGCTACCCCCACTTGCTGGCCTTCTTGGCAAAACCCTGCTTGGCAAGGTCCTAACATTCTCTATCTCTCCAGTCTCTGGATTTTTTCGCCACTCCCATAAATAAACAGAATTTGCACCTTGAAAACTCACCAAAAACATGATCCCAACAATAACCTGTATCTTAAAGTTCATGTGCGCCCCCTTATCAACTTACTAAGATTCGTTTGGTTTAAGACCAACTAAGTAAACTTTAAGTTACAATGAAAACGTCCCTAGCTGTCAAGGTATCAAAAATATTGCATGGAAATGTAATTTTGGCATTGAGCTTAGAGATTCAATATTAAAACTAAGTGTTACGTCTGTTTTTTAGCGCAACATACAAATGTGCATAAAATAAAACAGGCAATGAGAACAACAATAGTGACAAGAAACCTATCACCATAGCTACAGCAGGAAACTCAATAAGTAAGCAATGATATGAAAACAAAAGTAACGCAAAAGAAATCATGGCGTTCCTGTTTTTTGCTGTTAAATGCCAACTGTTTACCAATGATTGACGCACCGTGCACCGTTGATCAACAAATGCATAGATGCTCACACAAAGTCGAGCACCAAAAACATATGATTTAATCACCAAAACATAGGCCAAATATAAGGCCCATGAACCATAAACATTTCCTTGATATTTAGCACATACAGCCAAACTCAACAGTATCATCACAGGCGCATACGAAATGATATTTTTCATATAAACAAAACCACGAGGAGTTTTATTTTGAACAATATCTAAACTATTTCCTACAAAAACAAAACACCATTGCAACGTAACAAACCATACCGACAGTCCAGTGAGCGCAACAAAACTACAATAAAAAACAAACAGTGCTCCATGCAATTTTTGTATCGCTTCAAACCCAGAATCCGTAGTCAAAATTCCTTTTGAATAGCACAAAACAGCACCAAGAATAAAAGCACTCATTGCCCACAACAGCACAGTCATCATAAATATACCCAGAAATTTAGCCGACAATCCCAACCAAAATTTCCACGTTTTTTTAAAAGAATGAGCAGTATCAACAGCAACCTGCCACAAGAACAATCCCTGAGTATTTAACATAGCGATCCTTTGATATTAATCATGATTCCGACAATCAACAATTTTTCTTACAAGAGAATACACAAAGAACGATATCAAGTAACTAAAAAAGATTTCAACAACTTACGCAACACAAAGGTTGTAGGCGATCAAACAGTTATTTCTAAAACAATGTATCCAAAATGTTTTTTCCGTTATTTACCTTATTTGCTAGAAGTGGAATGCTCCTGCATTGAATTGATAACTTGTAAAACAGTTTTTTGTGCTACAATCGCTGATCGACCATTAATGCTCACAGTACAAAGTAAATCTTTATCTGCAAGTTGTTTTGTTTCTATTTTTTTAGTCAACAAAATAGTTTCTTTTGCGCGAAACAATGACAAAAATCGATATTTCCAGATAGAGGAAACAATAATCAACTTATCATTTTCAACTTTAAAACCAAACGATAACGGTAATGCCCATTTTACACACGACCACCGCTGCACCAACACATTCTCATCAGATAAGATATTACTTAACAATGTAAACAAACGAGGATACATGCACACATCATCTTTAATTAAATCGATTGCTTCATAACCATCAACCGTAACGCTCATGTTATGAATGCCAAACCATCTTCGTACACCACCAAGCGTACCATCACCTTGATTTAAAATGTTATAATAAATCGACATTACATAATCACCTGTCAAAACTGTTCTCAAAGAAACATCCTGATCATTCATATAGTTAAAACAATCTGTTTGAAAGCAAACAAATAATGAAAGAAGAAAAAAAACAATTTTATTATTCACAAAACGCCTATATTTTTAAATTATTCAGCCATTTTTACAACTTAACATCTTCACCAGCTATTAAACGATCTGCAATTTGATCAAGTTCTTCATATGACCGTTCAAATTCAGGACCCATTCCCATGCTACCTAAAGTTATTAATAAATCTCTAAATGCTCTATCCATTTCTCTACGATATTGCGAATACAAAGAATATGACCAATTTCCAATATCCCCGACACTTTCTTTGCTCTTTATTCGCACTTTTAACTCTTGTCCAAACTGTTCTTTTTTATGCATTATTTTTACCTTTTTTCATCCTTTAATTTTCACAATAAAAGGTAAAATTGCTCCAATATTTATCTCAAATTTATTCAATAATTTTTACCTTTGGTTCATAACAAGCCAAAATATCCAGCACCTCATCATTTCCCACAATACAAAAATGTCGAAAAGGAAGTGCATCAGCCCACCCTGCAGATTTTCCGGAAATCCATTGTATATACTCAGAGTTAGTTATTTTAAAAAAGCTACAATTACTATAAAAATCATCTCCATATTTTTTACTTAAGTCTGAAAAGATAGTGAAACAAAAACTTTCATTTGTATAACGATAAGCATCAATATTACCATCAAACACAATTTCTATTTTTGTGTCGTTATCTTCTGCGGATAACTGTATAATCAAAGCATCGTACGACAGCATTAAGGAATCAATAACAAATCTTCCTGACAAACCCTGCATAGGTTCCCAGCGTTTCCACTCTTCCATATTATCTCCTTAGAATTTATTATCACATTGTTTATCGCCATATCGAATTTTTATTCTTTTGTCTCCTGAATTTTCTACAGGCCGAATTTCGATTGTAGGCCTTCCATCTTTACTTTTCACTCTTACATTCACTTCACTACCATCCGATAACGTTCCTCTTTTGCCTTCTTTTCCTGGTAAATCTTGAACATTTTTTGGTTTTAATTTTTCAAAATCTTTAAGAGCATCCTCATAACTACCTGGTTTTACATATTGAATTGATTTTCCTCGCGTTTTTTGACCCGGCGTGGTCTCTTTTAAAACATCTTCAATTTCGGTTGGTAATCCAGGAACCTGCGAATCAGATAGCCCTTTATCTTTTTCTTTTGCTTTTGCTTCTTTTTTATCCTTTATGCCCTTGATCAAGGGTGCACCAACTTTAATAACCCATAGAACTGCAAGGCCGCCCCCTACAGCAATGGTCACAGGTCCCGTTAGAATTCCACCGCCAACAGCTGCTCCAAGAATAATCTCTGGAACAAATGCCATAACTAAATCTGCTTTTTGTTTTCGCGTTGGCACATAGATACATGGTGGAGTGCGTTCATGCGAAGGTACATAAATACATAGCCGAGTCCGTTCACCATTATCATCATATGGTACATAAATACATGTAGGATTAAGCTCAGACGAAGGTACATAAATACATGGGGGATTATGTTCAATATGAATATTTTGATTTAATATCGTATTAAATGATTTATCGCGTAAATCTTCTGAAATCCATCGTCGTAGTTGATCAGAATATTGCAATCGTCCAATTTGATTCCAATAATTCAACACGCAATTTTCTGCCCGATCTTCTTCCTCTTGGGCTTGCAAACGAGCTCTTTTTTCAGCCTCTGCTTGGACACGAGCGGCTTCTTCATTTTGTGCTTGAATGCGAACTTTCTCTTCAGCTTCTGCTTGAACTTGCCCGGTTTCTACTTCAACCATCGATTTATTTATATTATTTAACACCATAGATATAATTAAAAGATGCGGATTAAATATCAACATCTTCATATCTTGCACTAATCCAGGATGCACAGAATGCATAGGAATAACGCGTTGAGCTACTGCGGTTGCTACAGTTGATGCTGGCAATATAGGAACACTAGTTTTAGGTAATAATTTTTGAGGCGCTACTGACGTTGGTAGCAATATGTTTGGGTTTCTTATTAAAACGTCATTCAAACTTGTACATAACGACTGTGAAAATAGCATTAAAAATAATGCGCAAATAGATCGATGTCTTGTTAAGCTCGTATTCATAAAATGTTCTTCCTGGTTAGGGTAGTAAAATATTGAAGTTGTTTGGGGTGTACGAATTTTAGTTGTTTAGCCCGTTGCGTAGCAACTAGCGTAAAACGAATTTGAAAAACATTTTTTAGAATAGAATGAAACCACAAAAACAAGATGGATTGTGGCAAAAAATATTGCGCAGAAGTGGATCATAAAAAGCTCCAGATAGTAGTAGGTAGTTGGTTACTGCTTGCTTCTTACGGATCTTCTTTTTTAATGCTCATTTTTTTGCACTGACCCGTCTTCGCCTACGGCTTTTTCGGGCTTCACTGCCTTTTTATGTTAGCATCGATTTACTGACAAATATCCTGCTTAGAAATATTGTCTTCGCTTTTAACACATAGAAAACACACTTCAACCATTATGATGTAAAGTATTATTTTACATTCAACGAAAGATATGAGTTATGTATCGATTGTATTGAAATGTTTTTAAATGTCAAAATGAAAATATAAACATGTCAGGGCAATGCATTGAATTTATTAGGAAAAACAGTAACATTTATTTTTTATGGCTTATTTTGAAAGGCAGCAATGCATCGCACTCAGTTAATTGAATTATTGAATAACTATCAATCAATCTATGCAGAAGAAATTGAATTTAAAGCTAAAATGCTCGATTTTATCAAAACAAATCCTGACTGTTTTGAACGATCATTACAGCAAGGTCATATCACAGCTTCATGTTGGCTTACCAATGAAAACTCAACCCAAGCACTATTGTTACATCATATGAAACTGGATCGATGGTTTCAACTAGGTGGACATTGCGATGGAGATTCAAATGTACTTGCTGTAGCTCTTAAAGAAGCGCAAGAAGAATCAGGAATCTTAAATATTGTTCCCACCGACTTACAAATATTTGATATTGATATTCATGCTATTCCAGCAAATAGCAAAGAGCAAGCTCATGATCATTATGATGTACGCTTTTTACTAAAGGTTGTAGGCGATCAAACAGTTATTTCTAATCGTGAATCAAAAGCTTTAAAATGGATCAGCACAGACATACAAGAACTTCCAACTCAATTGCCATCTGTTGTCCGCATGTTTAAAAAATGGATTGATCGAAATCACAGCAAAAATGTTGTTAGATAAGAGCCAGATCTGGCTTTTGAATACCAGGAATTTGAGAGCGATGAACCTTTGACTGCTGCTTAAGAGTTACTTGAGCAGCTTTCTGTTCTTCAAAATAAAACTTTACTAAAAAGAAAATTTGCTCTGTTACTATGGTTCATTATACCATAGCGGCAAAGCAAATTTTCTTTTTTCAAATTTATAACTTTTGCTGAAATTTATCTTGAAGATAAACAATTATAGGTTTATCCGGCTCTGGAACAGGATAAGAACTTAAATTACATAGAGATACCCAGTGAACCTGTGAATGCTCTCGCAGCTCCAATTCTCCATCAAAATGCGGAACATGGTACGCCCGCATTACATACGGTGTATCCTTATGCTCAAACGCAACATCGCACAAATGCTGGCCAATAGTAGCGTCTATACCAAACTCTTCATTAAGTTCTCGCGCAAGACACTCCTGATCTGTTTCAGAACCTTCCAATTTTCCCCCAGGAAATTCCCATTTTCCATAAAGAGAATCTTTTTTCTCGCGCTGAGCCAACAAAAACAAACCATCTCTTTCTATAACTGAAGCAATAACTTTTTTTCTATTTAAAATCTGCATTACTATATATCCATTTCATAACTGGCGTATGCGCCGTACCATTATAAATATCGCTTAATGTTTCTTGAGCATCATGAATTTCTGGCATATCAGTACTATACTGAGGGGCTTGTGGATTATTCTCCAACAATTTAAGAGCTGAAGTTCGTGTTTTGTCATAAATTTGAGTAAAATTTGTTTTCATCGTAGTAAAACCTAGCTGAAGATTATCCGCCTTATCTTTTGGTAAACGCTGTTTAAGATCTTTGTATACTAATTCGGTTACAAAAGAAAAAAATCCAATGTCATAAGGCAGTCCTGTATAAATATCGGTACTACGAGAAGCAACGGTACAGCATAATTTGTTTTGACGAACAAAGAACTGCATGCCAAGAGTACACGGAAAATCTTTATTGTCTTCAAATTTATGGCTAGGCTGATTAATGTTAATAAAAGCTTTTCTTGAATCTAAATTCTTAGACAGCTGGTTTATAACCTATTCATATTGCGTTTGATTATTAAATTCTGGCACTTTTTGATGAAAAACATAATAACCATAATTAGAACAAATATTACCATCTTTATCAGCTAAAGTTCCCCACATCGTCGCAGATTGCTTTAAGCCATCCTCAACACTTAAACTACCTTTAAAATAAGCTAGCAATTCGCGAGAGAAATATTTAATTGCTGCGGCTTTACGTAAATTATGTACGCGATTATTACAATTGGTTAATGCATAGCTAACATCATAAGCTTGCTGGCCAGAACCAGCGCGAGCTTGAAAAAGATCGCCATTTTCTCTGATATGCTTAATACCATCAAGAACTAACGCATCAACATTATCGGCAACGATTAAGGTAGATTCAGGAATTAATCGAACTTGCTTCGCGACCAATCCTGTTTCCATGCCATATAAAGATGTGACAGCCAGAATATTAAAGATAAAAAAATGTTTATGCATAGGCCCCTCTAAAAAAAGTGTTTATATACAAAACAGTATATTCATTATTCTTTGCTAACGCAATTGCGCAATCAATAATGAAAACAATCGCCTGTTTTACAAAACACGATTTAAAAAGCAAATTTTAATATTTTTTTAGATAAGAGCCAGATCTGGCTTTTGAATACCAGGAATTTGAGATGAGCGACGAACCTTTGATTGTGTCTTGAGGGTTGCTTGAACAGCTTTCTGTTCTTCAAGCACTTGGGCTGCGGTTGAAGCATAGATGTGATTGATACAAAATTTTGACATGTCATGAATGCTGTACCCAGAAAGGGTATTTAAATAATCAAACTCTTTTTTAAGGTCAGAATCTAAAAGACCAAGCCCTGCCCAATCAATTTGCGCATCATTGGTAAATTGTGGATGTTGAGCCGCATTCGCCAACACAGCTTCTTCAATGTTTTGATCATTAAAAAATAACCCTGCAGACTGAGGCCGCTGGCATTCACAAGCCTTCAATAACTGCTGTTTAATCCCCATTTGATCATGCGAAAGATTTAAAATATTTTTTAATTTGCTTAGGGATCCTTCAAATTGATATCCTTCTATAATGGCAACACCATCAATCAAGGGCTTTAGTAATGTTTGTTTAAAAAAACCATTTTTTGCTTGAAACATTTGATATTGAACATCTTGAATCCCTGCACACTCACACAACTTTACAATCTTTTGAACAATGAATTGTTGTTGCCATTTAATTTTTTCTAAAACAGGCTTTAAGCTTGGAAAAAAAGCGGTCATTGAACAACAACCTTTTGTTTCAACAACCTGTAAAACAGTTGATAATTCAGCATTGTGAGTAAGACGAGCCAAGCACAGTTCATAATCAATAGACATTAACGATGTTTGCTTTTTTGCCAAAAACCACAATTCTTTAACTTTTGTTTTACTTAAATCAGTATTAAACCTTAACTCAATTTCCCGCAAAGTTAGAGTTGTGAAAAAACACAAACTAATCATTAATACTTCATAAGGCACATTATAATTCAGATTATTTTTTGTAAAAAAATCATGCATAGTAAATAAATGCTTAGCACTTTGCAATGCTCTTTGAATTTCCAAACATTTATCACTTGCAACAAGTTCAATGTGATGCAGCACTCTTAGTCGTAAAGTAATTATTTTGCATCGCTCTGTTTTTAATTTTTCATAATCAATCTCACAACTTTTCAATATATCCAACAACATCGAAACTCGAACTTGACATTTTCTATCCCCAACCAATGTATCAAAAAAATGTAACTTTTTATGATTAAAGGCATCAATTGCTTGTAGAACAATATCAATTTCAAATAAATGTATATCTAGCGCCAATCGAAGCTCTTTAATGCGCGGGCACGAAAAATCGTCACGCTTTAATAAAACTCCTAATTTTTGCTTATTATTACCCATCAAATTACACATAAATTCCCCTATAACTACCATTAATTATAGCAGCTTTAGAGGAATATTGGTAAAGGTTCAGCCTGTTTTCAAAAACTAAATCTTCTATAAAAATCAAAATAAATGTGATTATTATAGCATTTGAGGCCTATATTGTAACAAAATAGCAGTTGTCAAATATATATCAAAGTAGGTTACAAATGATTCCCCGCCCAAATTATAAGCATGAACAGGCTCTCGAATGCCACTTTGTAGCGTATTATCATTTTTTCCAAAAATTTTCATTTGTCCAAGCATAGTAACTTGATCAGATTGATAAAACGTTACCGTTAAAGCCCCAGGATGAGAATCACTTAAGTTTTCATTGTTTTTTACCGTCGTCACCATATAAACTCCTTTTTTCCAATCATCTTCAGTTAAGTGCGCTAAAAATGATGGTAAAATACCTTCTTCAATAATTGGACAACGAGTAATCGATGAAACTTCAAAAATATTGAATACGTCTAAATAAAATTCAACAAGCGGATACTTAAAAAAGCGTACTGCGTGAACAATGTCAATCATATCTATCGGAGAAATTTGAGATGCATACAATAAATACTTTTGATCTTGCTCTTTATATTCAT
>Ga0206820_1122_pt1 | contig 13374 bp, 6 predicted proteins | sample Alteio_BWOrgCont_84_FD_152857 | JGI IMG/M metagenome (GOLD analysis project Ga0206820, IMG submission 152857) | Enriched cells from forest soil in Barre Woods Harvard Forest LTER site, Petersham, Massachusetts, United States -... | ecosystem: Environmental > Terrestrial > Soil > Temperate forest > O...
CTCCTTGTTATAAAACATAACTATTTTTTCGGGCAGATTCTTCCCATCGAACGTTATCTCATAAGCGCTTAAAGGATACTTTTTAGCAAACTCTATGCGGTAGGTAATTTCTTTGTCCTTCTGCATTTGCTTTATACCGCTGCACATTTTTAAAAGAGTGCTGTAATCCGTCTGCGTGAATACGCTTTCAAAAGAATTATCCGGATCCGCCACGGCTATTAGTCCGTGAGCGCTATCTACCACTACCCTGTAGTCCTGATTTTGTATGGTGTGAATTCCCATTACAAAAGAGTGGTAACTGTTTTTTTCTCTTTTAAAATACCCGGCTGAACGTTCATGCGGAGTTCCCGATGTGTAGTCCTCGTAAGAAGAGTGCACCATCGTAGCCGAATAATTTTGCATAGTCTTAAAACCTTTATTCATCTCATCCAGCTTTTTGGCCATTACTTCTTTATCAAAAGAAGTCCAGTCGTCTGGACTAATAGGACGAAAACTTACCACTAAAAGCCAGCAGGCAACAATTAATGAAAATCGCTTTATAATGCTTTTTAAGATCATTTTCTGTTCCATGATTTATTAATTACCCGTTTTCTTGGAACTTGATTTGCTTTCCTTAATGGTCATAATTCCATTTTCCGTTTCTTTCTTGACTCTAGTAAGTTTACCTTCTTCATCGTATTCATAAATAGTGGCGTAATTACGCTCATCAAGTTCTCCTGTAAGGCGTAATGTTGTTGGATCATAAACATAGGATTTCATGCTTCCGTCGAAAGGAAATATGCGCACATCGTCAAAATAGCTAGTGCCGGTCGTGCTTTGCAGAGTGATACTGATATTGGTGGCACTCGCCGGAACCTTAAACTGCGCCTCAATACGCTGCCAGCCATCTATGATTTCTCCGGAAGGACTAAAGGGACCTGCTGTCAACGATACCGACGGAAATCCGATCGCTATCTGCGGATAGGTATAACTCGTTTTGGTAGCTGCCGCGCCAGACTCTTTCACCCAGGCACTTACCAGATAGGTCTTGCCTGGCTGCGGCCGGAATGAACCGATGCAGTTTTGGCAGGGCTGAGTTTGTTCAACGGAAGAAATTGTTGCATATGCGGCTTGACTTGTTCCTAATGCATTAGTTGGCATGCTGCCTGTTCCTAAAGATGTTAATGTCATAGCGATTCGATCACCTACAGAATAACTAAATCCTCCTGTTGAAATGATCGCTTGATAGGTTCCTCCAGTTAAAGAGGTAATGGTTTGATTGCCTAAATAATCTAATAAATCTCCATTTGTATTGGTTCTATAAAAATCGACTACATACGGTGCGTTGGTGTTACTTAAACTTGAAGAAAGCGTATAATTAATAGTTATGCTTGAAAAAAGTATTGTCGTGCCTCCTGATACTGGGACTGGTTGTAGAATACCACCATTACCCGATAAGCCACCTAAACTGATTGGAAGATTAACGGTCTCTTTGGAAACAATTTTGGTAGAACGTAGAGTCGTATAGTAACCGCTACTAATATCGACTTCTCCTGGTAATGTCTGCCCTATAAAGTGTACCCCAACGCCGAAATATCCAATAACCTCAATACTTGTCTTGCTTGAAACAGAGAACGTATTGCCAGTATTGGTAGTTGGATAAGATAAACCATTGGTGTTAATAAAGTCAATTCCATATACATTGGGTAACGAAGATAAACTTTCTATACCTAGATTATTACCAGTAGAAGTAGTTACAATATCAAAAGTGTTATTCTTTACAACAAAAAAATTAAACGGGTTAATAAACCATATATTATATATGTTATTTGACAAAGAATCGTTCTCTATATCCATTGTGAATGTATGATCTGTTGAGTCGGAAAGGAAATTTGCTTCCCAAATATACATGCCAATTTGATCTCCTAGATCCGCGTTATTTTTAAAATCGACATGATGATTCATTTTGCCAGATTGGCTAACAATGAACGCTGAGGCGTTACTACTGTTTCTTAAAGGATCACTGGCAGATAAAAAATGATTATATAATATACTGGAATTATAAGCTGTGCTATTTGTAGCTGTCTCTTCCAACCAGATCGATCTTAGGTGTATATTTGTGAATTGATTATTTTGAATCGTAAGATTAATAGTTTCATAATAAAAAATCGCGGTATTGTTGTTTATAAACGTGCAACCCTGAATTAAAGCATTGTGTGAACCAACAGCATTAATTGGATCTCGAGGGTTACTGCTTGGGTTCGCAACGAAATCTCGTAAAGTGATATTATTTACTGTTACGGTAGAACCTGAAGCGTTTCCAATCCTAAGGCCCCATCCAATGGAGTTATCACCGGCCGTACTTGCATATTGAATTCCCTGTGGAGAACTAGCCCCAGAAGTTAAATCAATTGTAATAGAACCGTTAGTGTTATTAATATTAGGCAGTTGGTACGTAATTTGAACAAGTCCGGGAGCATCAAATAATATACTTACGGTCGCACCAGCATCAGCATCAGTGACCGCATGACTTATGGAATAATCCAGAGAACCTACCGTATTATCTAGAGCAACTTTGGTTACAGTATAAGTGCTGGCCAATGCTAATTTTACATTTAATAAAAACAACGTAAAAATTAAACTATAAAAAATCAGTCTGTTACTTCTCATAATCAATGAATTTTATGGTACTTTTTACTGGAAATATTTCCTGAAATATCTTTGCTATAGATGGTGATCCAATGCACTTCTTCCGCCACACTTAAAGGCATTGCAATATTATACATAGTAGATTTCGACCAAAATTGAAATTGCCTATTATCTGAAGTTTGCATTGTAGTTATACCTTCCGTTTTAGAAATGGTCAAATGTTCATTTTTGAAATCAAAACTGTCTTTTTGTCGACCCAGTAGTATGTATATATCTGATACGCTGTCTGGATTGGTTAATTTAAAATAGATATACAAGTTTATATCAGCGGAGTGTGATGCTGTATCTGTAATATTACTTCGGGTGGTTACGGCAAGATCATATATTGGAGATTGCGCTTTCAATTGATTAAATAAAATATTACAAAACAAGAGAAGTAATACCCCTAACTGCTTGATTTTTTTTTCTATTCTCATATTGTTTCTTTTTTTTACAAATACCCTAATCATAATCTTTTAGCCTTATGGGCAAGCTGGTAAATTAATTGTTGTTCCACTTATTGTTATGGTATAAGGTAATACGCAGGCTTTACTATCGGTAACATTTAATTGAATGGTTACAGTAGACGTTGTAACATTGCTTATAAAAATCGAGTTACTTCCGGCCAAGGAAATCCCTGCTTGCCCGTTAACTATATTCCAGTCAAATCCGTACGGAGCGGTTCCACCGTTTACCTGTACTGTAAATTGATGGGTTGTTGAATTATAACTGGAACAAAGCGTTAGATTACATGGATTTGGGGCTACACAAGGTGCGAGTTGTTTCGTCATTGTCACCGGAGTACTGCTTCCAACCTGGATACTTCTTTTTCCCGTATGTGATTGCGTAGAAGTGATCGTCACCGCACTTTGATTAAACTTAAAATGATTGTCTGCGCAGCCTGAAAAACTATAATCCTCAAAGCCGTCAAAACCAATATCACCGTAACGAGAGTTCGCAGCTACAGAAGTTGGATATGCCTGGTTGTATCCATACGTCGCGGCTGAATATCTTCCAAGAGCATCCTGATTTTCCAGTTCTACTCCATAAGGACTGAACTCGGTGACCTGCGTTGTGAAAGTCCAGTTTTCCGGATCTACCACCCATTGCCCACCGCTTAATTTATAAAAAGGCGTATAAGCTGTAAATAGTCCATCCTTACGGATATTCGTATTGTTGTCAAAATTACTTTGAGCGCGATCTGTTAAATACAGGTAAGAGGTCTGCATTTTCCAGAAACCTAAAATACCAAGTATATAAGGGTTGGTTGTCTGGGTTGCCGGGGTATTGTAACAATCACAATACGTTCTCCAGGAGTCCGTGAACTGCATGGCGCTTGCCTGTAGTATTTTTGAATAGGTATTACTTTGCAGGCTATTGATGGGATTTGTGAGCGTAGTAAGTTTAGCAATGGGAGTTACCTGTTGGTTTTTTCTACCCGAACGGATAACTTTTACAGCATAGGATCCAGATACCGGTAAGCCACTTCTTTGTACAGCAGTAATCGTGTTTCCACTCACCAGCGTTACCCATCCTTTAACAGAGGTTGAACCACTGGTTAATTCCAGCTCGTCTCCCGCGGCAAAATACATATTGGCCGGAACTGTAAGGCTGGCTATGCCGGAGCTGTTAAACGCCGCGGAAGTCGTAAATCCAATATTCTTATAAGCCGGTCCCATTCCATCGTAATACCAATGAGCCGGATATGTTAAGGAATATACAGGATCATTAAAGTCAGTTGTCGTTTGAGTAAGTAATGTTTCTCCCGTTTCGGCGTCGTACGCAAGATTTTGGGTACTTACGACTGATCCCAGATCCTGAGCAATGGTCTCTTGCAAGATCCCAAATCGCTGAACGACCTTCGTTATCACGGCTGAGCGGAAACGTGTAGTTTCATTTGATAAGGAAGGCCAAAGGGTTGGGATTAAAACCGGAGGAAGGATTGGGAATACAAGGAAGCCATCCAGGTTTGCCATCACACCAGCAGAATTGTTAGTGGTGGTAGATTCTCTGAAATCAGATGTATAATCATAAAACACTCCTATTTGTGCGTTGGGGTTGACGGTTCCGTCTTTAGCAATCGTTGTCACCTGACTTCCTAAACGGAAACTTCCGTTCAGATAGGGGGATTGCTCGTAAATGTATTCTACCGAAGAAATAGGGCTCACCTGACTCTCCTGGTAAACCTTTTGAGATTTTGGTTTGCCATTCATATCATTAAGCTCAATTTCGTACCCTTCACTTGCCGTCATATAATCCCTTACGTCAATATTGAATATGGAGCTCAGACCGAAAGCATCGCTTTTATCTCTTTGCGGAATCATGTCTGTTTGAGTAGGAATAGTTGGGAAGTCTTTGCTGGTATAAAATTCATGTACGACACTTCCTGTAGCGTTTCTATGAACATGAGGCCTTTGAAGATTTTTTACCGTTACAAGGCTGTAGCCAACCGATGCCGAAGGGAAGAAGGATTCTCCAAAAGGGGTTTCCAGGTAATGCTCATCGTCAGGAGCTAATATTTTAGAAATGTCAAAGAATCTCGGTTGTTTCCACGGGTTTTCGTCCCCTCCGATTTGAGGCTCATAGGAAGCAACGCCCGAAGATGTTCCATCAGCCAAGGTGTAAGTATACTGCTGCCCATAATCAAAAGAGGATTCGGCATTTATCGTCATTTCATTCCAATTATCATTTATCTGAACAGATTTCACCCTTGCCCCACCCCCAAGTTTAGCACCATTTGGATTATTTAACCTAACCCATGACTTACCCGGTACAAAATAGTGGCAGTGTGCCGGTACTGGATGTAATAGGTCACCAGTGAGCTTGTCATAAATGGCCTGGTTAGGGCCCAATATGGCATTTTCTATATTTGAAAAGAAACTTGAATTAATAATCGCTTTCAAAAGATCTTCTCCAAAGGTGGTAGTCTCCCCCACCGGATCGACCTGATCCCAGATTAGCCTTGCATTGTTTAATCTACCGAATTGGATAGCCGCCTTTGCAACGGGGCAGTATGAACCGGTTCCTGTTCCATTCATACTTGTTCCATTAAAATTAAAATAGGCCATAGTAGAATCCGTAGTACTAAGACCCATTGAACCTAAAAAAGCATATCCGCTTACATAATCAAAACTATTTGGAGCAAGTTCCACCAAATAGCGAAAATAAAGAGTATCAATACCATTAAAGTATTTAGTTAGGTCCTTGATTAAGTGTCCGTTTTTATCTTTCTGTAGCTTGAAATAATAATTCGGATTGTTATGAAATGCTTCACTTAGAACAGTATCCCGAACATCCGAATGATCTATGGTAAACATCTGCCCGGCCACTTTATTCTGAACATAGGCATAATCGTCCGACTCGTAGTTCACAGTAATCTCTCCACCAGATGGTAAATCAATCGTCGTCAGAGTCCAGGCAGTCATATAACCATCCTGTAAGGTCTTGTTCTGACCTACGTACGGATATTCCGAGTTAGGTAAAAAGCTTGATCTTGGATCGCAAGGGTTTCCGCCGCCACCGCCTTCTAAGGCAGGATCGTTGGGTTTATAATTACCCCAGCGGTCATAGGCTTTTATATTGTAGCTGGGGTTTTCGGCGCTATACGTGAATTTATAAGGGCTCAGTCGACCTTTAAACGAGCCCTGATACGTAAAATAAATGCTCTTTAATGTTAATTTGCCGCCCCCAGTTTTATTATTGGGAATACCTGGGCAAAGAGAATAATCATACACAAAGTGAACCTGTTTGATGGCAACCAGCGGAACAGAGGAATTTGCCTGATGTGCCTTGTAATTTGGTTTGGTATAAAGGCTGATGGTTTTTAAAAGCTGAGAAGCATCCGCATTGGTCGTATCCATTCCCCCATCTTTTCCAAGAACTCCACGGGCATCGTTTCTTGGAGCTGTAGTAAATACAGCGATGTAATTTTTAGTTTCGATGGAACTTACGTACCAAAGCTCTTTTTGACCATAGAGGTAATTCGCCTTGTCATCCCTGGGATCCGACTTTAATCCTTCATTGAAAGTGGCAGAATCTTTTTGAACGGGAACTCTCCACTTATAATTGGATATTTTTGAATAACTGAATTTGGTATAGCTTCCCATATCATTATCGCTTGGCCCGCGCAGTGAATCCGAATCAATATAATCCGGAGATAAGACAGCGGTTAATAGATAGCTATGGGCAAAAGGAGGCATAATGGTATTGCTGAAATAATTGTCTACTCCCTTTTGATTCCCATTACTATTGTCTCCGGGAGTATAGCCTACCAGTCCTGTAACGCAGTTACCAACGTAGCCTCCGGATCCACCACTCATTCCTGTTCCAACGGCAAAAGTTGTTTCCTCCTGGGTCGTATTATAAGCCGCTATCCCGTAAACGTATCTTTTGCCATCTGTGCCAAGGCTCGTTACTTCTCCGATATGATGGCCAGGTATTGCACTATATAGATTAAGCGTAGAAGGATCCTGAAGTCCAAAAGAACTTAGCTCAGAATGAGATAAAAATGAAATACTTTGGTTGCGTTTGTCCCGGCTTAAACGGTAACCATGGGGATCAATAGACAAGCCGGAAGAATACGTAAGATCTGCTATTGTGTTAAACTTGGATTGTTCGGTCAAGGTGACTCTTTCTGCATTGGCTCCTCCCTGTTTAGCGAAAAAAGAAGGATCCGAATCCACCGATTTTTCATTCGCTTCCTTAAAATAAGCTCCTTCGAAAAGAGGATCATTTGGATTTTTTTGATAGGATAAATTACGGATTGCGTAATTATCGCTTTCATCCCATTTCTTACTGACCGTATTTATATTATTGACTACAAAGTCAGCTCCGCCATGAAAAAGGTTTCCTATTCCAACTTCAACTCCGAGGGAATAACCATCGCTTGTAGTTGAAGTTTCCGGGTTAAATACGTTCCCCATGTCACTGCGAAAAGGACGATAACTGCCTCCGGCTCCTTGTCCTGAAACAGAATAAATATCGTATGTAAAATTACTTAGCGGCAAATCCGGAGTGCTGGTTGTAAAGGATCCGTCTTTCTCCCGGTTAAAATCCATCAGAGAATTTTCATATTTAGAACCTTCATCGGCATTCAGGTATCCATAAGCTGGATTCTGAATAGTATTATGGGTTAAAACCTGTTGAGAAAAATAACCTCCTATTGTCCAATTGGCGGCGGCCCCCCATAATTCCCCTCCGGGTTTAAAGTTGGCCGTTACGGAGAGATTTGTCATTGGCAAAGTAACTTCAGGCGTGTAAGTCGGCTGCATCGGATTGTACGTTCCCGAAACGCCTTTATCAAAAACGGAAGTTTTATTAGGATTGCCACTTGGATCGGTAGTGCCATTATTCACTCTCACATTAGCGCTTGCACCTATCGTTAACCCCGATAATCCCGTCCTGGAATTAAAGGAAGTTCCAACATGAAGCCCCAAAACAGTACTTGCAGCGCTATTTTTATACATGGTTGTACTCATGCCCAGAGAGGGTTGTATAGATAATCCATCGTCACTACTGGAAGTTATTCCAAGGCCCGCAGTGTATTGATTACACCCTGGTTTACCTGCACTTAAAGAAAGATTTAAAGATTGTTCAATGCCCATTCCAGTATAATTATTATAATGGACTCCAAGAGTATAATCCAGTCCGATATGCAGCTTATCACTTCCAAATAATTCTAGTCCCGCTCCTGTATTGATCCCATAAGTTCTGTTGGGTTTCATATTGAACTGTTTTGTGACAGTATCCCCCTTGAAGTCATCGGGTAGTCCCCGCATATTTCGATTCACCACACCCGGATTGATATTCCAGCCAAGTCCTACCCAGCTGGCTTCCTGGTCCATCGTGATTCCGGAGTGGTAGGCTATGTTGATCGGATAACCATCTACATCCATTAGGGGAATATTATAATTGAAATCTCCCGAAAACAGATCTACCATATCAGAAGTACCCACCGGCTCAAAGCTTTGAACTTCCGGTTGGCTGGGCCCACCGGTTAAGGCAAAAGCGCAAGTAGGATAGATCGCCTGGAAAAGAATCGTATAGGCCGTAAACACTGCAAATATTTTGCGTGCCCGTGTTCGAAATAATTTCTTTGTGAAAAGAGTAAAAACGTTCTTCATTATTTTTCTGTTTCTAGTTGTGGTACATCGCTGAGATCTTTGTTCTCAAATTCAAGCTTTATAATTCCTTTTCTAAATATGTTATCGTGGTAAATCAATGTTTTATTTCCCGTACTATTTTTTCCCGGAGCAAATCCAAGCTCAAATACGCTGTTTGGAGTAACATCATAAGCGCGTTCAAAATGAAAGAGCGAACAAGGGATCGTATCCTGACCATCCACCAGCTGAATATCCTTTTGCATATTGAATGAGAAATAATTCACCCTCTTATCATATTCTTCCTTCGAGGAGAGGTCATATTTTAAAAGTTCCCCTTCCCCTTTCCTAAGTCCAATTTTAAAATCAAAGTACTGCATACCTTCCAGGTCTTTTTTTTCTCTTTTTACAAGTGTATCTTCCAACTTTCCTTTTTTCTCTTCTGTACATATGGCGTACTCCGCCGGTTTATATTGAGCTGAAAAAACGATATCCTCAATTGTTTTTTCTTTCTTCAAGCCGTGCTGTTCATCTCTCACCCATTTAACATATTCGCCCGGCGTTAATGACTGTTTTGACATTGTTCCATTTCCAATTCCTCCGGATTCACTCTCTACCCCATTCATCCCATTTGGATTTTTACATGCAAAGAGCAAGGAAATAAAGACAATCGCTATTAAATTTCCCTTTCTCATTTTTTCCCCTTGTATTTATCATTGATGTATTCAATGATCTCTTTTGTTATATTATTTGCTTCCTGTGCGTGCATAAGTGATCCATTTCCGTCGTTTCCGAAAATGTACTGGTAGTTATTCTCCTTACCGTAATCCTTGACATACTGATTCAGCTGAGACAAGATTTCCTGATCGTATTGTTTAGTAAGTTCTTTATTATCTTCGTTAAAAGACTGCGTCCGCTGGTAAAACTCTTGCCTTTTAGTGTTATACAGTTCTTCTTCCGTTTTGCTCTTTGACTTCTCTGATTTCTCTGCATCGATTTTCTTTGCCAGCAGTTTCAACTCAAAAGCCAGACTGTCCACTATTTTTTGCCTGGCATTTTTTGTGATTGTAAATTTTTGCTCCAATTGCTTTTTTAAATCAAAAGACCCGTATACATCAGAGATAAGTATAAAGCCTGTCTTGGGTTTATTGCCCTGCTGAATAAATAAAAAGGAGATTACTCCGATTATTACAACCCATGTTACTATCCACATCACCTTATTTGTCATATACGCTTTATTATTTAGTTTTTACTGTACAAAAAACCGAAGCATTTGTTTCTCGTTCTTTTCGTTTTTTACTTCCATTGTGTAATATCCGCTGCTGATATCATATCCGTTCAGATCAACTTCAAAGCAGTTATAGCCCTTATTTTTCAGACCGCTGGCCGCTACCGGGTTCGCCTGATTACTCGCCTTTGTTTTTACCTGTTGCATCTTGGAATCGAAAATTGTAAAGGCAAGCACATTAGAAGCATAAGGCTCATCAAAGCGGAAAAAGACTTTATTGTTTACTGTTGTATAAAAACCTCCGTCTAACTTATTGCGAAGCTTTGCGTACTTATTGTCCAATAATTGAGTTGGAACTCTTAATGTAAATTCCCAAGCTTCCGATTTATTGGTGATTACTCCATTTGTTAGTTGCTGAACCTGCCAGCCGTAACGCTGACCGGGAACAAGAATTTGAGCGCTAAAAGGATATAAAACACTGTGCGTAAGAAGATTGTTGGCCATCATGATCGGGACATTTACGCTAACGCCCATGTCCGCCGTTTGATCAGGTGTCAATTGCACTACCACCATCCGGAAATATTCTCCTGTAGCAAGCATGCTGAAAGGCTCGCTGTGATTCCAGACAAGGTCAGGGTTGGGCGTATCTATCGTGTCTTTATTTTCAGGGCTAACAAGTACCAGGTAAGAACTCATGTCAGATTCCAGCTCAGTACAATATTCCTGAACATCGTCTATGGCATTAATCGTTAGAGCGCAGCAATACTTAAACTGACCGGAAGGTAGAATATGGTTCGTTTTTACGTATGTTGCCTGGCTACTGGAGCCGTATTCTATGCTTGCTATATTCATACCTAACGTCGCTGTCAAATTCATTCCGTTATGGATAACAAAAGGGGTTGATTTAATTGCCATTAATACTTCTCCGGCTGAATTGAAGAGCTGCGCCTGAAGAGTACACAGCAAATTTTGCCGGGTGTTTAAAATACAGATGTCACCAAGCGCTCTTGGAGTTACATTATAGGGGATAACACTTGCGCTTACAATAGAAACCTGAGCGCTTAATGATTGCATTAAGACTAGACAGGCGATCCCAAGCAAAAACCTTTTTAACCTATTTAATTTTTTCATGCTGTTTATTTTTTCATTTCATTTATCTCGTTCAGATCGGATCCTCACCAGCTCATAATTAGCTTACCATAGCAGTAGTAAGGAAACTGGCTGATCTGTAAATAATTTAAACTATTATAAAAATCCCCTGCAACCAGTTTTTCTGCACTCAGTTCAATACTAAAATGTCCGGAAATTGGTGTGGCTACCTTGGCCAGGTATCCATATTGCCATCCCGTAGCTGGATTATTGGCTGCTTTTAATCCGCCAGTTACCGTGCGTCCTTTTTTGAAAGTGTAACTCAGATCATCTGTGAACAGCCATGTCTTATTGTTCAAAGAATCCGCTCCGCTGGTACTGAAATAGTTAGCTGAGAAATTATTCCGGATGGCCTTTTTAAACTGAGTCAGGTTGCTGATAGAAATGCTTTCAAAAAGTGTGTTCGCTCCTGCTGTAGTCAGATTATAATAGTTATACATCACGTTGAACATACAGCTTCCCGATTTTAGCATCGGATTATATGTTAAAAGAACATTGCTGATGCTATTTAGATTATTGGCAGAATAGCTGTGATCCAGGGTAGTTACTTGTTCCAAAACCGGATTATAGCCAAGTCTTAACGACAGAGATTTTTTTAATTTAATGCTTAAGTTAACCCCGGCAGTTTGTAAAACGGTTTTGTAATTGTATAACGACAAAATATTGTCCGCGTCCCGGCGGTAAAGGATACTGAATTTTAATTTTTTACCCGCAGGCTGTTCCGCCTTCATTTCATAGCGGAAGTTATCTGGCCTGATAAACCCAACTCCGTAACTTGTAAAAAAGGGATCCACGTAACGGGAAGTGATCGTTATTTTGGTTTTTGTTTTGGGAATCAGCAGCGAGTATTTAAGCATAGCCGCATTGGATTGATCCTTGTTTAAAAGAGTGTTCAAATTAGGCGCAGGTGTTTCTCCTGTCACGTACTGGCTGGCTGTTTGAAGAGATGATTTGCCGTAGATAAGGTCCACGGTGCTGTTCTTGGAAACTACCACTCTTCCGTCTACTTCTACAACATAGTTTTTATCCGGAGCAGTTGCCTGTACAATTGTAGGATTAACCAAAGTAGTTGAAGAAAGGTAATCAGGCATCCCAATACCGTACATTAAACCAAAATAAAGATGGCTTGTTTCCTTTTTACCCTTTCCAAATTTCAGCGCAGTAATCCGGCGACCCTGACTGGAAGGACTGAAATCAAAAAGGTTGTACAGGTTCTGCATGTTAGAAAGCTTGTTCTGCACCGCGCTGGTTGTAAAAAGTAGGTTATTGACCGTAAGGCCATGCGTAAAAGCGATGTATGTTTCGTCCTTCTGGTATTCTACATTGATACCTTTTATAGCTACATTATTTACTAAAAATGTGGAGTAGTTTGGATAACACATTCCCACCTCAAACTTCTTTACATGTGAAAAGAAATCCATGATCTTTCCAACATATGGACTGTATGGGCTGTTGGTTTTTCCTACCTTACCGGCAAGATTGGCTGGATTTTTTAGATTTTCCAAAGTAGTTGTAAGAGCTTGTATTTTTGCTTCATAGCCGCTTATCTGCCCTTGATACTTTTTTATTTGTTTGCTAATACTATCGGCTTCCGCTTTTCCCTTAGCCTCTAACTTTTTTATGGAATCTGGATTATTGCCTTTAGAAGAAGCAAGGGAAGAATCCCCATAAGTGTGAGCTTCTGAGGTGAGTTTATTTTCAAGCATCTGCTCTGGGTTCTGACTTAAACTCCCCTGACCTGGAATTTGTAATCCCGGATTTAAGCTCGAAGGATTTTCTAAACTGTTTAAACCTCCGGAAGGAAGTCCCTTTGGAAGAGCACCTGGTAAACTGGGCTCTTGAAGAGATTTATAATAAAACAGTTTCTCCTCCGAAAATTGTTTATCCGAATAAAGAGAAGAGATTTGCCCTTTAAGTGCGTCTTGTTGACTGTTTGCCTTATCGTTCACGTCCTGCCGGAATTTAGCGTCATCAAATACAAAGCGGAAATAATTATTTAGCCCCGTCACATTCTGCATCCCGGAATAAAAAAAGCTGCCATTAAAGGGCAGTCCCAGTATCTTCAAATTCATATTGCCTTCCGCTCGTAAAAATCCTGTAGGGACAGTACCGGTAGTAACAAAGGGTACAACTCCATAATCGTAACCTACGCTGACCGTACCATGTGTAGCGAATTGATTAAAAAACGACTCTGCGCTCTTAAAAATACTTTTGGGTTGTACGATACTTTTC
>Ga0206820_1123_pt1 | contig 13260 bp, 12 predicted proteins | sample Alteio_BWOrgCont_84_FD_152857 | JGI IMG/M metagenome (GOLD analysis project Ga0206820, IMG submission 152857) | Enriched cells from forest soil in Barre Woods Harvard Forest LTER site, Petersham, Massachusetts, United States -... | ecosystem: Environmental > Terrestrial > Soil > Temperate forest >...
GATAGTGTAAAACCCACATTAAAGCCACTAGGCGACTCCAGTATTCCACGGAATAACCATATTAAGAAGCCCACAAAACCCAGGCAAGCCATCAGCGTACGATCCATTAGGAGGCCACCAAGAGCGCCCCCTAATAACAAATCCTTCCAATTATATCCTTTATCAGGCTCTTCTGCAGTGAATTCGCTCCCTGCAAAGTGCTCTAAACGCTTCCTCGCTGCTTTCCCTGCTTTAGAATCAGGGTTTGCCTCATAGTCGGCGGCCAGCTTTTCTCGATGTGAATTGATGAGTACGTTCTGAGAACGGCGAAGGGCAGTAGAAAAAGCGTTCACCGCTTCTGCCTTTTCTTCCTCATCTGCATTATTGTCTGCCATGTTCAAGATTGCTACTCTTCCATACAGTGGAGCGAGGTAAGTATTAGCTTTTCCAGTCATGCCTTGCACCATATTTGCAAGTGCTAAAGAGAAACAATCGCCAAACTCACCCTGGTTGTAAATAGGGGGGGTTATCTGTCCCGCTGCAACAGTGACTTGACAACCATCACCGAATGCTCCCCGGAATACCCTTCCGAGTGCCTCCCCGAATCTTGCAGCACGCGCGTTATCTAGACCTTGATCGACAACACTGCTATTCAAATAATAGAGATCGTACCCATTCCCCGCCTGATTCAGGCGGAGCACCACACTAACAGCATGACTATTCTTAGCATCATTGACGAGAAATCCCATACAAGGTGGTTTTGCACCATTATGTTTCTTTTTCCATTCTTCCAGATGAGGTTGGATTTTTTGGTCAAATGGGTATGTTTCTTCCGAAAACCAGCTGCCTGGCGTCTTTGCATCAAGGATCTGAAGCTTCACCACTTCCGGGATAATCAGACCCGGTATATTATTATAATGCGCATCATCAAATTGTTGCGTTGCAGGCCTTTCACCCTGATGCGACCGTAAGGCTGCCAATGCAAATTCTGCGTCTGTGACTGTATAGGACTTACCCGGTGTCAGGAGCGCCTGTTGGTGCGCCTTGGTTGCATCAAAAATATTCGGACTGGGCATATTTTGGCTCTCTATTAACTTGTGTTAATATATCGCTAAACCAAGAAAAAAGCAAGCTTTTTTAAAGCAGTTGCATCTCCGTCCAGAATAGACTAAATTCTCCCGCATGACAAAACGTTTTAAACTTACGTTAGAGTATGACGGGACAGATTTTTCGGGGTGGCAACGTTTGAGGGAGGGCGCATCGGTGCAACAAACATTAGAAGAAGCCGCATACCGCTTTGCCGGAGTCGAAACGCCTGTCTATGGCGCGGGCCGTACGGATGCAGGCGTCCACGCCACCGGCCAGGTAGCGCATCTGGATCTGCCCGGTCGCTTCCGAGCACAAACAGTGCAACATGCCCTGAATTATCATGTCCGCCCTAAGCGGGTGGTGGTAATGGAAGCCGCCGAAGTCGATCCCCAGTTTCACGCACGTTTTTCGGCAACAAAGCGTGTCTATCGTTACTATATATTACAACGCACAGCACCTCCTATATTAGCGCAACACCGCATGCTCCACTGCCCTTATGCGCTTTCCTATGACCAGATGGGCCAAGCAGCTCACTATTTGATGGGACATCATGATTTTACGAGCTTTAGGGCCCAGGCCTGCCAAGCCCGCTCACCCCACATCACGCTGGATAGAATCACATTACGCCCCCAAGAAGAGGGGCTCATGATCGAGCTGGAAGCCCGTTCCTTTTTGCACCATATGGTGCGGAATATCGTCGGCACGCTCCTGATGATCGGGAGGGGCATATGGGCACCCGAACGGATAAGCGATATCCTAGCAGCAAAAAATCGCAGTGCAGCAGGCCCTACAGCACCCCCTTATGGTCTTTATTTACATCAGGTTTTGTATGAAGAATAACAATGCAATCATGCAATCAATACTCACCGCCATGTGTATTTGCTTGCTCTTTTTGATCAGTATGTTTGGATATCACTGGTGGTATGATAATTTTGTAGAACCACCCAGCGCCACCCTTTCCCTCGGAGGAGATTTCTCTTTGACCTCCCATACAGGGGAGACGGTCCATAGTACCGATTTCAAAGGAAAAATACGCATGATCTATTTCGGTTATGTGTTTTGCCCAGATATATGCCCATTATCTCTTCAATTAATGACCACCGCCTTAGAGAAACTAGGACCCAAAGAAGATCAAATACAACCCCTTTTCATCACCATCGACCCGATGCGCGATACGGTAGCTATACTCCGGGATTATGTCGGGCACTTCCATCCACGCCTGATTGCACTGACAGGTTCCAAAGAAGAGATTGAGGCCATCAGCCAGGCATTTAAGGTATATGTACAACCCATCCCTGCCAGCAAATTAGGGTACCCCTATTTGATCGACCATTCCTCTTTTATCTATATCATGGATGAGAACGGGAAATATCTCCAACATTTCCACCATACCAGCCCAGTGGAAGATGTGGTGCATTACTTGAAGCATGTGGCAAAGTAGCCCCTTCTCCCTCTGGGAGAGAGGGCTGTGATGAGGGTCTTTCGGCTAGGCGCAAATCTCCAAATATTCCTCACAAATGCACCACCCTCACCCTACCCTCTCCCAGAGGGAGAGGAGCCAAAACCGCAACTTATTGGTGAAAAAACTCGACCTTTAAATTCCCCTGTTATTTTTCCTCTACAGCAAGCTGGTTGGCTAAAAGGACAAACTCTTCTATCGTTAATGTTTCAGGGCGGCGATTGAGGTCGATACGTAAGGTTTCGAGCATCGGGATATTGGACGTCAATCGCTGTAGCCCATTACGTAGCGTTTTGCGACGCATGGAGAAAAGCTGTTGCGTGAGTTGCTCCAATAGAGCGCGGTTCGTGACGGGCAAGGGAGTCTCGCGGGGTACTAGAGAGATCACGGCAGAATCCACAGCAGGGGGAGGCCAGAATGCGCCAGGAGGCAGGGTAAAGCAACGTTCCGCCGTGCAGAGCCACTGGCTTAAGATAGAGAGACGCCCATAGGTTTTATTGCCTGGGGTTGCGATAAGACGGTCGACGACTTCTTTTTGAAGCATCACCACAATTTGCTTGAGGAACGGTAATGTATCGGCTTCGAGCCATTGCAGCACTAACTCTGTGCCTTTATTGTAGGGTAAGTTGCTGACAATACGGATATTATCGGATTCTAGTGATGCAAATAATGCACGCCACTGCATTTTGGTGGCGTCGGTATGGTAAAAAGAAAGCCGATCCGGAAAATGCTGTTGCAACTCTTCCAAAATAGGAATCGCTCGCGCATCATATTCGATCGCAATCACTTTTTTCGCATGGGCGTAGAGTAAGGAGCGTGTCAGGCCCCCTGGTCCTGGACCCACTTCGATAATGGTAGAAGAGGATAAATCGTCGACATGGCGAACAATGCGATCCGTGATGTTGGTATCCAGCAAAAAATGCTGCCCTAAAGCTTTTTTGCTAGATAAACCATGCTGCTGGATGGTGTCTTTCAGAGATGGGAGTTTAATCATAAAAGCGGATATATGCTTTTTTTCGTAACTTTGCCAAATAGAGTCCAGCTTTTTGCATCGCCCGTTGTTCTTGGACTGCATTTTCTGCATCGGTACGTGTTTGATGATGGTAGTTATCGCGATTACACACCACCACTATTTTGGCACTATTATATCCTTCGATAATGTGACTTGGGTAGCTAATAGGCAGACTCATCACTAAGCTACGTAAGCTCGGCTGTAAATTCTCCATCGATTCTGTAAGAGAAGTGGCGGTACCTACAGGCTGTAATTTACTGGCACGCGATTCAAAATCCACGCATCCAGAAAACATCTCTCGAAATTGGTTCAATGCTTGGTAAGCACGTTGCTTGCTGATTTTATCAGAAAAATCCATGCGTAGTTCTTTGAGTGAAATACGGGTATGTGGGGTGGTAATGGTGTTCAGCTGTGCCATGATATCACGCTGGCTTGCTACTACATAGGGGCGAATTTTATTGTTGATGACCTTGGCCCATAATAAATCACTCTCGATTTGTGCACGGAAAATGGGCTCTGGAATCTGATGTGCTTTTAAGAAGCTGACAATGCGATCCGGGGTGACTTGAAACTCTTCCATGATATGTTCTTCTGCTTTTCGCAGTTCCTCAGGGGGCACAGAAATTTTTAAACGTTTCGCTTCATGGGCAATCACGGCTTCGTTAATGAGCTGTTGTAGGATATTGCCTTCCATCATGGCCATTGCTTCGGGAGATAGGTTGTGTAGATTATTGCTTAATCCCAGAATGCGTTTGCGATACTCAATGTCTTTGTAGGTAATAGGGGTGTCATCCACCGTGGCTAAAATAGAGCGCTCTTCCGCGATAAGTAGGGGAGTTACAAAGAAGGTAAGTAAGAAGGTAAGAATATATTTCATCATAATGTCTGCAAAGAGAGAGAAAAACCAAGATAACTTTGTGGCCGCACATCACGGTCACGGATAAATGTTTGTTCATATACGGCCATCAAACGATAGCAGTGGTGAGTATAGAGTAACTTGCCAAAAAATTTCACTAGTTTTTTTTGTGTTAGCTGTCGTTGCCCAAAATTGAACTCACTTCCTGCCTCTGCTTCCCAACCTTTTTTAAGTACCGCACGTACGCTATTGCTCAAATATTTTACATTGCGGGTATTTTGGCGTTCATCATCCAGCGCCGTATAGGCGATATTATAGACGATCGGATAAAAATTAAAGATAGCGGTCGTTTGATTCCCACGAATGTTACCCCGCTTACGATCCAGACGTATACGGTGTAATATATCGAGATAATGTAGCGGCTTTAGGTGAAATTGCATCAGATAATCGGAAAGAGGGCCTTCCATACCACTACCGCGCTGGTAGAGATCTCCATTGCGCTTATGATAATGTTGCCCAACCATGATGCTCCCACCATAACCATCATGATGATAAGAAGCACTTCTGACGCCATAACTGACACGTGTGCCGCCTTCTATCAGATCATACCCGAGAAAGCGTGAGGCTTGAAAAAGATTTTCCGGTGTTAATTCTACGAGGGTGGTATCTTGATTAGGAATTTTTTGTGTATAATGTACCGTAGGACTGCTATACACGGATGCAAGCGGTTCTAAAACAATATATTGGCGTTGTCCTTGTTTGATAAACGGTAAACGTGCATCCAGTTGCGTAAACGGTAATGCGTGGCCTTTCGACCCATTGTAAGGGTTTTTCGGGCCAGGGGGGCTATTGAGCGGAACGGTATCTACATCATATCCATCTAAGCGTAATCCATTGGTCCAATCGAGTAACACACCTTGGGGGGTGGTAAACGATTTTTGCCACGTAAAATGCTGTAGAATACGACGTGCATCGGGTCCGTCCGTACGGGTCACCATCATAACACGATTATCCCATGCTAGACGCGCATCATCTGCAGAAAATGGATCGCTCTCGAGTCGAGAATGGACCAATGGTAATGCGAGCGGCATTTCTGTAGAGACATCCGTCGACCTTAATCCTTGAAAATCAAGTCCACGCAAGCTAAAAAATTGGTGTTCTTGGTAGCGATGCGTGAAAAGTTCGGATTGGAGATAAATCTCATCGGAGAAGTGGAATTTTTTCAAGTAGGTAGGGTCAGAGCTGCGTCTTAAACTAAAGCCCGACACCCAATCGCTATTCGATTTATGTTTGCCTTCCGCAAAGATATGGCCGCGTACATGAGGCATGGTATAGCGGTATTCTAGAGGCGTGGTTTTAGGTACGATAAAACTACCTGTGACATTCAGGGTTCCTGAATGAAATAGCTGTCGATATTCCCCGCGCAAGAGCGGATTTTCCTTAGAATAAAAAGTGGGTGTAATTGTCGCATCAATATGCGGTGCAACGCGCAAATAAAGAGGCACGGTGAGGTTTTTCCCTAGTTCTGTGTTGCTACCATAGGAAGGCAGTAGAAAGCCGGTTTTAGGTTGCGCATTGGGGGTAGGATGAGAAAAATAGGGTGTGAAAAATACAGGCATGCCCATGGCTTTCATCCACATATTTTTATAGGTAATGCGTTCTTTTTCTAAATCCACATTCGCTTTCTTCGCATTAAACTGCCAGGGTAAGGTGGGCTCACCGGCCTTGGTTTGACAGGGACCACAGGCGGAATATTGCGCATCTTCCAATAGCAGATGTTTAGGATCTTGTCGTACCGCTTCTTTCGCAGCAAGATAGGCACCTGTTGCCATCTTTGAGCGAAAATGATCGGCAATGCCACGCGAAAGTTTATCACTCAATTCCATGGTATTGGCATAGGAAATGGTGCCATCGGGTTCTTGTAACTGCACATTGCCTTCTGCTACGACACGATCTTCTTTTAAATAATAGGTGAGCGTATCTGCATGTAATATTTTTTCTTGGTAGACGACTTGCACTTTGCCTTTTGCAGATACTACTTCATGCTGGCGATCATACTGCATTGTATCGGCATCAATTTGTGCTTGAGATGTGGGTGGATTCATCACATGGACATTGTCCTCTGCGGCAACAACGGAAGAGGCAAGGCCTAGGAAAAAAATGAGGATAATGCTGCTTCCTGCTTTAAGCAGAGCATATAAGGAATATGTAAGCCAATGGTTTTTCTGCATCAATTGCCTTCCAGATGCAATAACAGGGCGCCACCTGCCATCAAACAGATAATGACGGGACCAATGGCCGCCAAGAAAGGGGAAATCGTACCAGAAATCCCTAGCGCGTGCACTAACTTTGTACTGAAAAAAACGAGAAATCCCGTTAATAATCCTAGCGCAAAACTTCTGCTACGCAAGCGTAAGCGTGGTAAGTAAATAGAAAAAGAGGCGCCAAGTAAAGCAAGTGCTGCAAGAAATAATGGAAAAATGAGTAAACTATACCAATATACCACATGTCGAAGGGCTGAAAATCCCGAGGTTTTCAGTGCACTAATAAAGCCGGGTAGCTGCCAGAAGGATAAATTTTCGGGCATGGCTAGATCTTCTTGCAGCTGAGAAATTTTGGTATCCGTGGGAATAGAATAGTGGAGGACGGGAGTGAGGACATGTTCTTTGGAGGTAATCAGCACATCTTGCATATGCCAACGCCCACCCGATAATGTAGCTGTTTTGGCACGGATAGATTCCGCAAACCGGTCATTTGCGTGAAAGCGGATGATGAGTACATCTTCGAGCGTCATGGTATTCAGATCGATGCGTCCTGTATGTACGAGACGTTGGGGCGCATCATCATCGGCATGGTCACGGAACCATATGCCTGCGCCTGAGATATTGAGCATGCTTGGTTGTATTTTGATATATTTATAGACCAGTTTATCCGATTGATTGAGGAGCGCTGTGCTAATAGGATTCACGATGGTGATGGTGATACAGCCTATGGCTAAGGCAACAAGCAAAACAGGCAAAACAAAATGTCGTGGTGCCAGACCTGCATTTTGCATGGCAACTAATTCCTGCGTTTGCGAGAGTTGCTGGAAGCACAACATGGCGGCAATTAAGCCACTAAAAGGTAGCAATTGGATCAGGCTGTAAGGCATCTTTGCCAGCACGATGGTGAAGAGATCAATGAGAGGAAGCGCGGCTTGAGAGGCGCGCTTGGCGGTTTCAATCGTCTCGATCGAGGCAAAAAGAATGCCCACGACACACACGACAACTGCTACCCACAATAAAAAACGTTGTGCGATATAAAGAGGAAGGCGACCAAAGATCCAAAAGAACATATACTCCTCGTATTTCAAATCCCTGCGTCGTTGCTCGGTCGCTCATGGGCTATAGCACACTTCGCTCCTCGCGCCTAGCAGGAAATGGAAATACGAGGAGTATCGCAAAGCAGCGCTAAGATTTAGATTTTTTACGCAAAAATGCGGGGATGTCTAAATCTTCCATTTTGGCATGAGCGACATCCTCTGCTAGCAATGATTCTGCGATAGGAGACGGACTACTCGATTGTTCCTCTAACCCTACTTTACCCCGAACAGAAGCAGCAATACGTTCTAAAAAGCTGAGTGTAGGAGGTTTTCGATGGGCTGCGGCTAATTCTTGCGGGGCTCTATAGGTTTTTTGTGTTTCTGTATGCGTAAAAGTAGGGCGTGTGGCGACAGTGGTAAGGTAATCGCCTCCATCACTTTCTTCGGTGGTTTCTGCCTCTGCATTGGTATCGATATTGGGGAGCGTGTCTTCGTTCTCTTCAGGCATATATTCATTAAAGAAAGAGAATTGCTCGGCATCGGAGGTACGTGCTGTCATGGGAACAGATTCGTCCTCCTGTTTTGCATGGGCTTGTTCTCTTGGGGGTTCTTGTGGTTTAGGCGCCACAAAAACAGATTGCTGTTTTGGGGGGAATCCTGTGGGTGTATTGTAAATTTTTACTGCTTCGTTACGGCGGTCTGTATCTGTACGCTTGGCAGAATAGGTAGCGCGCAAGCTAGCAATATCCGTTTCTTGGGTGGGTGTAGCGTGTTGTGCAGGCGGGTTGGCCATGAAAGGGTAACGAGAACGTTGAGGTGTATTCGGTTCTGCTGTTTTTACAGCAGCAGCTTTTTGTGCCAGATATAATTCCGAGTCAATGCCGGTTGCGACCACAGAAACACGAATGGTTCCTGCTAACTCTGGATTGAAGGTGGAACCAAAAATAATATTGGCATCTTCATCCACTTCTTCGCGAATGCGGTTTGCTGCTTCATCCACTTCAAATAGAGTCATGTCTGGGCCACCCGTAATATTGATGAGCACCCCTTTGGCACCTTTCATAGAACAATTATCGAGCAGCGGATTGGCAATGGCTGCTTCTGCTGCTTGTAATGCTCTATTTTCACCCGTGGCTTCCCCAGTGCCCATCATGGCTTTACCCATTTTATTCATGACAGAAACAATATCTGCAAAATCGAGATTGATCAGACCAGGCATGGTGATTAAATCCGTCACGCCGCGCACGCCTGCATGGAGCACATCATCTGCCATTTTAAAGGCATCCGCAAAGGTCGTTTTTTCATTGGCGATGCGGAAAAGATTTTGATTTGGGATGACAATGAGTGTATCCACATGGTCTTGCATTTCACGCAACCCGGCTTCTGCTAAACGCATACGATGTGCCCCTTCGAAATGGAATGGTTTCGTAACGACACCCACGGTGAGGATACCGCGCTCACGCGCTAATCTTGCAATCACGGGTGCTGCACCTGTTCCGGTGCCTCCACCCATCCCTGCTGTGATGAACACCATATGCGCATGTTCTATTTCTTGCAAAATTTCTTCCATGGATTCTTCTGCTGCTGCCCGCCCTACATCCGGAGCTGCACCTGCGCCGAGGCCCCGCGTTAATTTTGTTCCCAGCTGAATGCGACGTTGTGCGAAGCTATGTTCCAATGCTTGTGCATCGGTGTTTGCGACGACAAAATGTGCGCCCTCAAGCTGTGCTTGAATCATATTATTGATCGCGTTTCCCCCTGCTCCACCTACACCAACAACAGCAATGGAGGGCTTGAGTGAAGTGTTTTCCGGAACATGTAGATGAATTTGCATAAGGGCCTCTATACTCCTGGTATTGTGTGGATTACGATGTCAGATGACCTCGCACCCATTGCTTGGCACGTTCCCATGGGGAGTGTGCTGTTTCGTAAGTACCTCCATCATAACTAGATTCTACTAATTGATAAAGAGTAAATTTCAGTAAGCCTACTGCAACAGCATAGATCGGAAGAGAGAGTGCGTTACTCGCCTCACTTTGTTCAAATAGCCATCCTTCGGTGTTAGGAGTGCCCAGACGGATGGTATGTGTTTTCAGCACCGATTCAAGCACTTGCGCAATACCGAGTAGGTTGCTTCCTCCACCTGTGATGACTAATCGGCTCAATGTGGTTTGTTCTTGGGGGCTTTTCTTCAAACTACGTAAGGCCATTTCTGCAATTTCTTCTACGCGGGGGTGAATAATTTCTCCCAGCATGGCTTGCGTGACAGGCAAGCGAGGCGTGAGGGCAGATTCTTCTTGCAAGAAAGGAAGGTCTAAAATTTGATGGATATCACGCGCGATGACCGTAGCATTACCATAGACCGTTTTCATTTGTTCTGCTTGCTCTAGACTCAATGAAAGTCCTTGCGCAATATCCGCCGTAATATGGCCGCCACCGATCGGCACATACCCTAGATGACTGCATTTTCCTTGTCGCCATTGGGTGATGGCTACCGTATGTGCACCGATGTCAAAAAGTGTGACGCCTTGATAACGCTCGTCTTCTGTGAGTGTCGCCATGCCCGCAGCATAACCACCGGCAACAAATCCATGCACATTGACTTGGCATAGTCCTAAGCAATGCACCAGTGTCATGAGCTTCTCGGTGATCGCTGCAATGCAATGCGCTCTTGCGGTGAGGGGGCTGCCAAACATATGCAATGGATTGTCAATTTCATCGGTATCTGCGATTTGATAAGAAAGCGGGATCGAGTGGATCACCTGCTCTTTACTATTTTGGCCTAGAATTTGTTGGCATTGCGAGAGTAAGCGACGCATGTCATCCAGCCGTACTTGGCCATGGGGGATAGAGGCGCGTAAACGAAAATGATGGGACTGGAGAATCGATGCAGGTAACCCAATGACTACTCCTTCAATACGTTCATGAATTTGTGTCTCTAAATCACTGAGGACATGCTGCAGCGCTTCTTTCGCTAACGTGATATCGGTAATATAGCCTTGCTTAATGCCGCGGGATTTATGGAAGCTGGTACCGAGAATCGTGACCACATTCTCGCCTCCTTGTTTTTGATAGCGGCAAGCAATACCCGTAATTTTGCTCGAACCTACATCGACTACAACAATCAGCCCGTTTTTACTTTTAATCATCATAAGACCATCAGTTATTTCACAAAGGTTTTGCCAGGAACACGCATATCAATACTACGAATCGTCGATTTCCATAAAGAGTTTTTGGTATGTAGCGCCAGTAATTGTTGCATCGCTTTTTCGGGAGCAATTTCAGGAAGCTTTACTTCGGTACCGTTATCAAAACGAATATTCCATCGTCTGCTACTGACACGAATGGCTGTCTTGACATGGGGAGCAAGCGCAGGTGCTTCTTTCAAGAGTGATTGGAGTTCTGGTAGATGCGATGGAGCATCTTCTCCTACGAGCAAGATATACCCTAAAAATGGTTTTAAGTTAGGGGGAGAAAAATCATTGCCCTCACTATCTAAAAGTCGCAATTTTTCTTTATATTGCCAGAGCGCCACCGGAGTGCGCTCTTGCAGATGAATAGCAAGAATATCAGGCAGGATACGACGTACATCTGCGTCCGCCACCCAGGGAAGCTGGAGAAGGCGGTTACGTAGCAACGGCAAGTCTAAGAGGAATAGGGGTGTGCCAATCCGAATATCTAAGGCAGATACAATTTCTTGGTTGGTGGTGTGATGCTGTCCTGTGAGATACACATCTTCTAGCACGAATTGTTGGGCAAAAGGTGCCACAAGCCATGCATGGACAGCCTGTGTAATCGCAGCAGAGCGCTGCCACGCAACGATACTGCCCAAGAACAGAAAAATAAAAACCGCCAATCCTACCCAACGCCCTTTTCCTACAGTGCGCGCAGAAAAAACGCGTTTTGGCATAGGGGGTGCTGCTGTCTTTCCTTTGGTGGTATCGCGTATCGCCACAACTCTCTCTCATTCATACTGGAGCCCTAACAGGCTACTGCTTGTGCTTCGCGTTTTTTTTGGAGTAGGGGGTGGTTTTTGGGTAAAGAATCACACCCGGCGCTTTTGACGATGCGGTCTACTAATGTAGTCCAATCGATACCGGCTGCTTCTGCAATTTCTGGGTAGAGGGAGAGAGGAGTGCATCCGGGATGTGTGTTGACCTCTAAGATATAAAACCGTTCTTTGCCAGGAACGGTATCGTCATAACGGAAATCCACGCGGCTAACAGAACGGCAGCCTAAAAGCGTATGTGCTTTTAAAGCTGTTTCCATGAGTTGTTGATAGATTGCAGGCGGTAAGGGTGCGGGGACGATGTGGGTGGCAATGCCATCTTCGTATTTCGATGCATAATCGTGGAATTTATGGATAGTGGTAATTTCCCCGACCGCAAGTGCTTCACCATCTAAAATACCTACTTGCACCTCTCTTCCAGGAATATATTTTTCTACGATCATGGTATCGCCAAATGCCCATTCATAGGTAGCGAAGTTGCAGTCATCTTCTGGGAAAATGACTTGCACCCCTACACTAGAGCCTAAATGGGGAGGCTTAATGACGAAAGGACGGGGGAGAGGATCTTGAGTGATCTGTTGATCACGCGTAATGATGACCGCTTCTGCCATAGGCAGATGATGCGCCGTGAAAAAACTGCGACTAATAATTTTATCCATGCAGATGGCAGATGCCAGTACCCCAGAGTGGGTATAAGGTATGGCTGCTAATTCTAGCAACCCAGGCAAGCACCCATCTTCACCATAAGGTCCGTGCGTTGCATTGACCACCAAATCGACCCCAAGTGTCGGTAATATGGCGCCAAAGTCGCGACCAATATCCACGGCTGTAATGGTGTAGCCGAGTTCTTGCAATGCATCCAAGAATCGTTTTGCGGATACACGCGATACCGCATTTTCTGCCGAAGGTCCGCCCATACATAATGCGACATGTGTGGTAGCATTGGCTCCACTACCCGCGATCGTGGGGTAGACAATTGTTGTTTCTCCATCAGAATCACGAAATTGCATGATGCGGCTCCTAATTATGTTGTTCTACCGAGGCGAACAACTTCCCATTGTAACGTAATACCATATTCTGCTAGCACTTTTTCTCTTGCAAGTTCGCCTAGTTGCTCGAGAGCTGCAGCAGTGGCCGCACCTGTATTGATCATAAAATTACAATGTAATTCAGAGAATTGTGCGCCATCGATGATTTTACCGCGCAAGCCTACTTTGTCAATGAATTCCCATACCTTAGCGCCAGGAGGATTCCGAAAAGTGCTGCCAGCGGTGCGTGAACGCACAGGCTGTGTAGCAGTGCGCTTTTCCATAATGGTTTCCATATGGTTGGTGATGGCATGAGGATCTCCTGGCTCTAATGCAAAGGTGGCGCTCACAAAAATCCATCCAGGAGGTAGACTATGGCCACGGTAGTAATAACCAATATCTGCTACAGGCACTGTGTGGAGTATGCCTTCCGGAGATAGTGCGATTGCATGGAGGAGCCGATCTTTGACTTCACAGCCATAAGCACCTGCATTCATGGCAAGTGCTCCCCCAATAGTGCCAGGGAT
>Ga0206820_1124_pt1 | contig 13044 bp, 5 predicted proteins | sample Alteio_BWOrgCont_84_FD_152857 | JGI IMG/M metagenome (GOLD analysis project Ga0206820, IMG submission 152857) | Enriched cells from forest soil in Barre Woods Harvard Forest LTER site, Petersham, Massachusetts, United States -... | ecosystem: Environmental > Terrestrial > Soil > Temperate forest > O...
ATTATAAAAAAGCCCTTTTTTATCTCAACATAATAGTGAATTACAAAAAAGAAGATTTGCCAATAAGGGAAGATATGTATTGTTATAGTAAAATATTGCTGCTGCTAACTCATTATGAATTGAAAACAGAAGACTATATTGATTCTCTTTTTCAAGAAACCTATAATTTTATTAAAAAAAGAAAACGCCTGTATAAAATTGAAAATGTTTTTTTCCGTTTTATGAAGGATGAACTATTTAGTCGTGTTGACCCTGAACAATTAAAAATAAAACTCCTTAGTATAAAGGAAGAGATGATAAAACTTAAAGAAGATACTTATGAGGAGAAGGCGCTGGAGTTTTTCGATTTCATTTCCTGGATAGAAAGTAAAATAAGCGGAGAGTCGTTTGTTGAAGTCTTACAGAAGGTTCATCAGGCGGATGTTTAATTTAGATCTGGTTTGTCCTAAACCCAGCAAGCAGCTTGGTATGGATCCACCTTACAGTGATCTACCTACCTACTTATTTTAGAAAACCAATTTTAAATATATTTTCATTTGTAATCGGGGGCTAACCCTATTAACTTCGTATTGGTTTTTTAACAATAGTTTATGCTCCGTTCCGACTGTGAAGGACAAACGAGCCTGGCAATTATGCTCAAGAATGTTTTAGGACAAGTCGTTTTAATACGGACGGATAAAAACAATTGTTATCATCAGGAGATTTGTTATTTCGGAATAACCTGACCATGCTTTCCTTGCCAGACATTGATATTTTATAGATTTAATTTTTAACCTGAAAAACGCAATAGCCATGAAAAACAAGATTACTATTTTAATATTTATTAGTTTTAGTATTGGTGTGAGGCTTTTCTCTCAAACGAATGCAGACACCACCAACAGTCCTTCTAAATCGACCTACAGTAATATTATTTGCCTTACTTGCCCTGGCTCTAACTGGGACAGTACGGCCAATATTGAAGCTAATGATGGTCATTATGCGAATGTTCTTCTCGCGGCAGCTTCGACATGTATTGATACTAATTGTTATTATTCCCGCAGCCTGATCGCCAGTGGTTTTGGTTTTCATATACCTTTGAAGGCTGCTATACTTGGAATCAAAGTGGAAATTTTACGAAATTTTGATATAGGGAATTGTATTTCAGATTCCATTGTTGAGTTAGCAAAAAATGAAGTAGGTATATCAAGTGGCTCTCAGCCTGTGGGTAATAATTATGCTTCATCCACGCTTTGGAATAAATTTAATGGTCCGATACCCTATATCAGTTATGGAGGGTCTTCCGATGAATGGGGGGTTTCCTGGGCGCCTGCTGATATTAATTCCAGTAACTTCGGGGTGTTTTTCGCGGTGAAAAATACCAATTCTAAAAGTACTCCAACTGCTAAGGTTGATCATATCCGTATCACGGTTACGTATTCTACATTAACCGGAGTTGAGTCGGAAATTCGCAGTGTTTCTGATTTTTTAGTTTGTAATAATAAAGCGGAAAATTCCTTGGAACTTTCTTTTGATTTGGAGACTAATTCCAACTCAGCGATTTCTATCTATAATATGATTGGCCAGCTTCAATTTTCAAAAGAACTGCGCTCCCTTCCAGGAGGTAAAAACAAACAAACCATTGACGTATCAAATTTTATTCCTGGAATTTATTTTGTCAGACTTTCTGCAAATGGCGGAGAATTGGTTCGTAAAGTGATGATCTTTTGAAATGGAAACCAGGATTGAACCCTTTTACCCCCAATGTGCCTTTTCTGCGTTGACCTATGAAATGCCCCACAAATTTATTTTAGAAAACCGATTTTGAATCTATTTTCGTTTGTGGTCCGGAGTAAATCCGCTTAACTTCGTGCCAATTTTATCGACAATAATGTTTACTAACTCATTATGAAAAAGGGCACTTGTATTATATTTATGCCGCTGCTGCTCGCAATAATCAGGGGCAGCGGTATCTTTGCCCAAAATACAATTAGTAACATTTCGGGTTCAATGTATATTCAATGTGCCGAATTCCATGAAACCATTGCTGTTAAAGATATGCCGGATCAAACGGAAGAGCAGAAAGATAAAGCTATTAAAAACTCCGAAAGATTTGAAAAATTGAAAAAGTCAAGACCTTCAGAATTTTTAAAATCAATACGGGAAAAGGAACAGTCTGACCCGGTCGTGCAAACAATTTTTGGCAATAAGCCGTTACCTGCTCCTGTCATTAATTTTGATGGTCAGGAAACTGCAACAACATGTCCTCCGGATCCGGATGGGGCTGTTGGTCTAACCCAATATGTTCAGGCTATAAACACTTCATTCGAGGTGTTTGATAAAACAGGGAAGGCGCTTACAGGGAAGAAAAGTTTTTCTTCTCTGTTCAGCGGTGCAAATCAAAATGATCTCACCGACCCAATAGTTCTTTATGATAAATTTGCTGACCGTTGGTTTTTATCCATTTTGACTTTTACCTTCCCTGTTGAATTATTGGTTGCAGTTTCTCAAACTGGAGATGCAACTGGAAAATATTATGCTTATAAGTTTACAAATTCTATTTGGGACACTATTTACACTCCACATTGCCTTTACCCGGATTATCCTAAATATTCTATTTGGAGTGATGGTTATTATATGACAGGCCAATGGTATCCATCGGGTCTCGTTGTTCTTGACAGAGCCAGAATGATTGCTGGAAAAGCTTCTGCAGGAATGATCATGGCGGCTACACCTTCGCCTCCCACTTACTTTGGCGCTTATAATAGTTTTCCCAGTGCGGCAAAAATCCTTGATTGCGATGCATCGGCCCTTCCACCTTATGGTGTGCCTAATTACATGGTGTTTTTTGAAAATATTAATTCTGGCGGATATTCAGATAAAATTGTTTTTTACAAAGTTGCTACTGACACTGCAAATAAAACGGTTGTCGTGTCAAGATGGGATTCCTTATCCCCCGCGGCCTTTAATGCTTATTTTGACAGTCCGACTTCGACAGACATTCCTCAACCCGATTCTAATGACAGTTTGGATGCTTTAGATGGCACCTTCAATTTCAGAGTTCCTTTCCTGGAATTTACCGGTTACAATTCTGTGATGCTTTGCAATACTGTAAATACAGGCGGTAGGCTCGCCGGTATTCGCTGGTATGAAATAAGACAGGAGGCCCTGACACAACATTTTTCAATTTATCAGCAAGGAACCTACGCACCAGCTGACGGTGTTAGTCGATGGAATGCAAGCATCGGAATGGACCAGGATGGCGATATTGCATTGTCCTATAATGTATCCAGTTCCTCGCTTTATCCGGGAATTTGCTATACAGGAAGGTTATCGACGGATAAGCTGGACACAATGACAGGTGTCGAAACAACTGTCATTTCCGGAAGCAAACCATCCGTAAATTGTTATAATCGTTGGGGAGATTATTCTGAAATGACCTTAGATCCATCTAATTCGACGACGTTCTGGAATACGAATGAATATGATAAAGCTGGTGCGGAAGCTTCCAGAATATTTTCATTCAACCTTTCCGGTGTATCAGGTTTTGCCAACCCAATAGATCTGGCCGAATTTAAAGTTTACCAGTCGGGTAATTATTTGAATATCACTGTCACTGCTCTTCCATCGAATGACGCAGTACACGTTGATTTATTTAATGTCATTGGTAAATTGATCAGTGGTAATATTACAGAGCCTTGGGACAATGCTATTCAAACAAAAATTTCAATTAGTGGTCTTCCCAATGGCGAATATTTTGTAAGAATTGGCAATAATAATTATCAAAGGGTTGTTAAGGTGTTAAAAAATTAACAATGGTGACGATCAACAGCAGGCTACTAATTATCCTATTGTGCGGCTAACTTCCGGCGCAAATGTTTATTATGTCCGTACTTTTAATTGGAATAGCACGGGAGTTCAGCAGGGAAGTGCTCCCGATACCACTCAATTTACTGTTCCTCCAGGGCTGCCGGCAGGGACATATTCGCTTGTAGTTACAGCCAACGGAATCGGTTCGGATCCGTATATGTTTAAGTACAACCCCTGCCTTTCTGGAATGGAAGATTTAGGATATTTAAACAAGGCTCAACTGATTGCTTATCCTAATCCTACGGATGGTGAGGCTAGACTTTCTTTTCAAGTGGAGGAGGGAGGAAGGTATAGTATAAAAGTGACTGATGTATTCGGAAGAATCATAAAAGAAGAAGAGGATGAAGCTTTACAAGGTGCTAATTCTCGCCTGGTGTCTTTTGAAGGGGTTTCCAAAGGTGTGTATTTAATAATTCTTCAAAAGGGAGAAGAAGCTTTTACAACAAGACTAGTACTTCAATAACACTAAGGCAACTTAGTTTTTCATTGTGTCATTGAAAAAGCAGATAGTGCTATATTAAAAAGTATTATATTTTATTATCAAAACCAAGAGCCTGTTTAAAGGAATATTATATGAAACCCATAACAAAAATTTGTATTTCCGTTTACATAGCCTTGTCCTGGGTTCTTTTACCTGCTATGGGTAATACTGATCCAGCCCCGGAATCGAAGGTTCAGGGCTGGATAAAAAACATGGACAATGCCCATACGGTTATGGGGCAAGCAGGTGGGGGGCTTCGTTTTATGGAAAACAGAGGTCAACTGACAGATATGCAGGACGGCCATTCTCCAGTAAATAATAGAGCGGGTGGGTGTATTGCAGATATGAATCTCCTGTTTAAAGCAAGCGGAGCCGGGGCGGATATATATATCACCACCTGGGGGCTGAGTTATGTATTTACTAAAATGGAGAAGTCTGTTATACCGGAGCTTAACAGTTTCAGTAGATTATCTGAACGATATATGAAAGAAAATGAGCGCACGGCAATTCAATATTGCCGTGCGGATATGGAATTAGTGGGGGCAGATATAAAAAAGGAAAACATTAAAAAGGAATATGAAAGCGAAGATCGTACAGACTATTATCTTCCGGTGTGCTTGGGAGGAATAACGAACGTACATAGCTATGAAAGAATTACAATTAATAATATTTATCCGGGGATAGATTGGGTACTTTACTCAAGTAATCAACAAATGAAATATGATTTTGTCGTACACCCGGGCGCTGATCCCTCGTTAATAAGGCTCAGGTATAAATGGACTGACAAACCCCAATTGCAGAATAATGGTTCTGTGAAAATAAAAACTCCAATTGGAAACATTACGGAAGGAGTACCTGTCAGTTATCTGCCAGATAATATGCAAAAGATAAATACCAGGTATGAGGTACGGGGTAATGAGATAGGATTTGTACTGGATAAGTATTCTAAAAGCAATACACTCATAATAGATCCTACACTGGTATGGGCCACTTATTATGGAGGAGGCAATAGTTCGGAGGTTTCGGATACCTGGTCTATGAATACTGATGGCGTAAATGTATGGGTGCTTGGATCTTCTCAGTCAGCTGGATTTCCCACTCAGGCTCCTACAGGAGCTTATCTTCAGGGAATCTATAAAGGAGGGGGACAGGACTTAACCATTCTGGAATTCAGTACCTGCGGAACACTTGTTTGGGCCACTTATTATGGGGGAAGTAGTCTTGATTATGGCTATTCTATCAGCAGTGACGGGAATAATGTATGGATAACAGGATGGACATTGTCAACTGATTTTCCCTGCAAGAATTTAGCAAGTGGATATAATCAATCTTCACTTAAAGGAGTGGGAGGAGCCGGGAATGCCTTTATTCTGCAGTTTAGTTGTGCTACGGATGCCAGAGTCTGGGCCAGCTATTACGGGGGAAGCGGTGGTGGAGCATATCCAGGTGATATAGGCTATTCTATCTGCAGTGATGGGGTGAATGTATGGGTAACGGGAGAAGCGTTGTCAACTGATTTTCCCACTAAGAATCTTGCGGGAGCTTATAATCGGTCTTCGAATGCCGGGTCCAAAGATGTCTTCATTTCGCAATTTAGCTGTGCTGGCAGTAATCTGATTTGGGCAAGCTGTTATGGGGGGAGTAAAGATGACGAAGGATATTCAATCTCCAGCGATGGGAAAAGTGTATGGCTGACCGGTGTGACATCATCAACTGATTTTCCTTCTCAGGTCCCTACAGGTTTGGCCTATAGTCAACCAAATGAAAATGCGGTTCCGCCATTTTCAGATGCCTTTATTTTGCAATTTAGCTGCAACAGCTCCGTCATAATTTGGGCTACCTATTATGCAGGACGTGGTGTGGATCAGGGTAATTCTATTTCCAGTGATGGTAACAATGTCTGGGTAACAGGGTTGACAACTTCAGCCGATTTTCCAACTGAAAATTTACCCGGAGCATACAATCAACCTGGACTTGGACAGGCGAACGGGAATGCTTTCATTTTGCAGTTCAGCTGTGCTACCGCTGCCAGAATCTGGGCCACCTATTATGGGGGAAGTGGGGGCGGAGCGGGAGTTCAGGGTGATATTGGGTATTCTATCCAAAGTGATGGTGCCAATGTATGGGTCTCCGGTGAAACAATGTCAACTGATTTTCCAATCAAGAAATCTTCCTGTGGCTTTTTTCAGGATACCCTTGGTAGTAAAGGTCTTGATGTATTTATTTTACAGTTCAACAATGCTGGAGCGAGGCAATGGGCTACCTATTATGGGAGTGACATCGAGCAAGACGGAAATTATATTTGCAGCGATGGGAACAGCATATTTGTATCAGGAGACGCTACTTCGATTAATAGTTATCCTACCAAGAATTATGTAACAGGGGCTCATTTCGAAGGAACAAATTCCGGCAGTGAGAACATGTTTGTCGGGAAATTCAGCGTACTCTGTTCCACGACGATCCTTTCGGCAACAGGTGGGGATTCTATTTGCCCGGGAGGTTCGGTCACGCTTACTGCCGGCGGGGCGAGTACTTATAGTTGGAGTCCCTTGGCAGGCTTAAGTTCTATAGCTGGCTCATCTGTAACAGCTAGTCCCGCTCATACTACTACATATACGGTAACAGGTACGGATGGATGCGGTGCAACAACAACGACGACGATAACTGTAATGGTTTTGCCGGGAATAAATGTGAAGGCTTCGCAACTTTTTCCGACAAACTGCAATTTGTCTGATGGGAGTGCTGAAGTGACGGCGACAGGAGGAACAGGTATGTTAATCTATAGTTGGAGCAATCTGATTATGGGAGTGGCCAATAATAATATAGGAGCGGGTACTTATACGGTTACTGTTACTGACACAAAGGGATGTTCCGGTACCTCCTCTGCTACCATTCAAAACAGTAATGGCCCAAATCCCAGTGCAGAGCCAGTCAATACCTGCATCGGAAAAACGGATGGAACAATAACAATAACAGGAACAGCGGTGGGAGATACGTATGCCTGGAGTACTGGTTTTACAACGCAAAATATCAATGCCCTTTCACCGGGAACTTATACAGTAACGGTAACAGATGGAACGGGATGCACAGGTACTGCTTCTGCAACGATACTTCAGTTTCCAAATCCTCTAGTTTCAATTACGAAAGACACCAGCATAAACAAAGGACGATCTGTACAATTGACAGCCAGCGGCGGAATTAATTTTGCCTGGACTCCCTCCACAGGGTTAAGTGATGCCGGCATTTCTGACCCAGTTGCAAATCCTCTACAAACAACCACCTATACTGTCTTGATAACAGATCCAAATGCTTGTACTGCAATAGATAGTGTAAGAATTATCGTTAAGGATACAGCTATTGTTGACTGCGATTCAAGGAATGTGTTTGTTCCTACCGCCTTTTCACCCAACGGAGATGGACAGAATGATATACTCTATGTGAGGGGAGCACTCTGTGCGACCCAACTGCATTTTCAACTGTTTGACCGCTGGGGAGAAGTGGTATTTGAAACCACAAATCCAGCAACAGGCTGGGACGGGACTTTTAAGGGTAAAACAATGGAAACGGGAGTTTTTGCCTATTATCTGACGGCTATTTTATCAAATGGACAAAACATAAACAGAAGAGGAAATGTGACGTTATTTAGATGAGCGATCATCCCATCAAATATCTTACCGCCGCGGGGCTTGGTAAAATTGAATGTTTATTATAGTCTGATTTTAGAAAACCAATATTGAGCATCTTTTTATTTGTGATCGGAAACAGGTAGTAGTAACTTAGAAGCTATAAACCATAAAACTAAAATGGTGAAAAACAAAGCATTATAGGCGAAGTATTTAGAAATGGTGCGCGAAAATAATGGTATTCTGAAAAATGGTATAAACGCATAAACACGTCAAAAATGAACAGTATGAATTTTTTTCGCTTTTTTGTGTTAGTCGGTATGGTTGGATTTATAAGTCCGATGGCTAATGCCCAAAATGTAGCTGAAAATTTTCAGGATGGGAAAATGATTTTCAAGTTAAAGGAGAGTCAAAATATTGCTATGCCTGCTGATGAAAAAGGGAAAGTAAAGTATCGGGAAGTTGAATTCCTGAATAATTTAATAGATCACTATGGCATCACCGAAGTTGTTCAAAAATTTGCTGACAGTAAAAGCGCTGCTCTAAAGCGGATTTATGAAATACAGTTCAATAACCTGAAAGAAGCAGATGACATTGTAAACGAAATGAAGAAACTGCCATTTATTGAATATTCGGAAAAGAAAGTATTGCCTCGTGGTTTCAGTCTTGCCATTAACCCCAATGATTTATATTATAATGTGAATGAGTCAAATCCAATGTGGTTATGGCACTTGGATCAAATCAAGGCTGATTCCGCCTGGGGTATTTCAACAGGTGATTCGACTATAGTGGTAGCGGTTGTGGATAATTACATTTGCACCACTAATCCCGATCTTTCTACAAAACTGGTTGCGGGCTGGGACGTGGCTGACAATGATGCGAATACGAATCAACCTTCTGTGGGTTTTAACGATCATGGTACAATGGTATCTGGTATTGTGGGTGCTAAAACGAATAATGAGATCGGTGTTGCATCGATTGGTTTCAATATTAAAGTAATGCCCGTAAAAGACAATAATGATGTTCTACTTTCAGGTAACGATTCGGGTGCAGAGCCTTTCGGGTATGAAGGAGTTGTATGGGCAGCTGAACATGGAGCCAGGGTAATCAATATGTCCTGGGGTAATACCTTTGATACAATCAATAATAAATTTCCAGGAGATGTTATCAACTATGCCTATAGTCTGGGCTGTATTTTGGTTTCGGCCTCCGGAGATGACGGCAATTCTACCAATAATGTATATTATCCTGCTTCTTTTGATAAGGTAATATCTGTTGGGATGACGGGTAAAGGCGATATCATATCACCTTATTCGACTCACAATCCTTATGTGGACGTTTCTGCTCCGGGATTGAATGTAGCAAGTACTATAAGTCATCATGCAGGAAGCACCTCTGGAATAATGGATTATGATATTGAATCTGGTACTTCGCTGTCAAGTCCTATGGTGTCAGGTCTCTGTGGTTTAATGTTATCTGTAAAGAAAGGCTTAACACAGTCACAGGTAAAAACTTGCCTGGTAAAAACGTGTGATAATATATATGCATTAAATCCAGGCGTTACGGGTTATGGTGCAGGCAGAATAAATGCTTACAAGGCTTTAAAATGCGCGGATACCTCAAACACTCCGGTGCCATCCGCAGATTTTACTGCTTCTGCTACTGTAATTAACGCTGGAGGGAGTGTAAATTTCACAGATATTTCCGCTGATTACCCTTCTTCCTGGCAATGGATATTTCCAGGGTCGACTACACTAACTTCAACAAGTCAAAATCCAATCGGCATTAAATACAACAGCATAGGTAGTTATTCAGTTACATTGACTGCAAGCAATTCTTCCGGAAGCAATACAGCAACTAAGATAAGTTATATTCATGTTGTAAACGGAGCAATCAATAATTTATGTGATACTGTTTCGAACCTGACTAAAGGAGATTCCTTAATAACGTATAAGATGTCTTTTAGTAATTCCTGGGGTTATTGTAGCGGCACTAACAGTTGGGGAAATATAGGCCTCGCTGATTTTTTTGCCACACCTCCTCCTCCAGGTTATCAGCTTTCTGGCATTGGATTAAGTGTAAGTCATGCGTATTATGCAAATCCGTCGAATACGATAGCTGTTAAAATATGGGCAAACAATGGTGGAAAGCCAGGGACTGAACTGGCTTCTCAAAGTGTTTTAATAAGTAGTTTGAAAATTAAGAATGTGAAGGGATCTTATGAATCGGGTATGTCTGATCTAAACTGGATTGATTTTTCAACTCCCCTGACAATTACGGGAAGTTATTTTACAGGTATTGAATTTAATGGGATTAATGGAGATAACGCAGTGAAAATTGATACAATTGCACTTAATTCGAGTTTGCAAAGTGCATCTCGTTTTCCAGGTACTGCATGGATTTTATATAATACCGGTTGGGAACAATTTAGTAATACGATGGATTTTGGTGCGAGTGGCTCCTGTTCTCAATATATTTTCCCTGCTTTTTGCAAGGAAAGTGCAACAGGTATTGATGAAGTTAAAGAAGATGCGGGTGATTTTACTATTTTCCCTAATCCAACGACTGGAAATATTACTGTACTGCTGGCTTCGGAATTTAATGAAAACTGCATACTTTCTGTATGTAATTCCCTGGGAGCTATTGTAGCCAAAGCCAGTCAAGCAGATATCCATAACGGAAATATAGAATTGAATTTATCAGGAAAAAGTGCGGGTGTTTATTTTGTTGAAAGCAAGACTAATAAAGGAACTTCTTATAAAAAAGTAATTCTATACTAAAGCTCGAGTTATAAGGTGAATACTAGAGTAAGGAATTATATTTCAGCTTATCTGGCATTCGTTTGGGTCCTATTGCCTGTTGTTATCTATGCGGATAAGGGCAATATAAAGAAGATCAATAACCCTCTATCGGAATCAAAGGTTAAAGGATGGATGCAAAGCAAGCAAGTTTTGCGTTTTACAGAAAATAAGGGTCAAATGGCGGATTTGCAGGGAAGAGCTGTAAAGGACCTGTTGTTCAAATGTAGCGACAGTGGAGTTGATTTTTATATTACGACGGGCGGTCTGAGTTATGTATTTACCAACATGGAGAAAAATGCAATTCCACAATTAAATAGCTCAAATAAATTATCCGGTCCCCATATGTATACTGGAGACGAGGCGATAAGGGTACAGTATTGTCGGGCGGATATGGAATTGGTTGGAGCTGATATTCGGAAAGAAAATGTTATCAAAGAATACGAAAGTGGGGATCGTACGGACTATTACTTGTCGCAATGTCCGACAGGAATAAAGGACGTGAGATCTTATCAAAAGATAACAGTTAAAAACATTTATCCGGGAATAGATTGGGTGTTGTATCGAAAAAATCGGGATTCAGGATTGGGAATTCAGGAATTGGGAATTAGAAATAAGGATTGGGAAAGGGTAGGTGGTTTTAAATACGATTTTATTGTGCATCCGGGGGCGGACCCATCCGTAATAAAACTTAATTATAAATGGACCGATAAGCCCCGATTGCGTAGAGATGGCTCTGTAGAAATTAAAACGCCTATGGGAGATATAATGGAAGGTAGACCTGTAAGCTATGGACATGATAAAAAACATAAAATAAACACGCGTTACTCTTTACAAGGCGATGAGATAGGGTTCTTAGTGGATAAGTATAACAGCGAAGATACATTGATAATAGATCCTTCACTCATCTGGGGAACTTATTACGGAGGAATTGATGCGGAAGATGTCTATTCTATGAATACGGATGGAGCGAATGTCTGGGTGACAGGGTTTTCACTTTCACCGGGATTCCCAACTGTTAGCCCGGTGGGAGCCTATTTCCAGGGAACCTTCGGAGGAGTACAAAATTTAATTATCCTTCAGTTCAGCACTTGTGGCGAGCTGATCTGGGCCACCTATTATGGAGGAAGTGCAAGTGCGCAAAGCACGTCTATTAATAGCGACGGAACGAATGTCTGGGTGACAGGGATGACTCAGGCAACAGATTTTCCTGTTCAATTCCTTGCGGGAGCCTATAATCAACCTTCACCGGGAGGGGCTTCGCCTTTTAATGTTTTTATTTTGCAGTTTAGCTGTGTCACTAATTCAAGGGTATGGGCTACCTACTATGGAGGTACTAATACTGATCAGGGCTTTTCCATTAGTAGTGATGGAATAGATGTATGGGTAACGGGGCTTACCAACTCAACAGACTTTCCACTCATGGCTGTTGCCGGAGGGTATAATCAACCTACGCTTGGAACCTATGGTAATGCTTTCGTTTTGCGTTTTAGCTGTGCTACAAGTGCCTTGAAATGGGCTACTTATTATGGGGGAAGCGGAGGTGACATTGGGTATTCGATTAATAGTGACAGGACGAATGTATGGATTACGGGGTCAACAAGTTCAACAGACTTACCCCTTCGAGCTCCTCCAGGAGCCTATAATCAGCCTTCATCAGGAGGAGCCTTTTATGGAGATGCCTTCATTTCTCAGTTTAGTTGTGCCGGGAATAGCCTGATTTGGGCCACTTATTATGGAGGGGCCAAAGCTGATGTTGGTAATTCCATTAGCAGCGATGGGAAAAATGTCTGGGTGACTGGTTACACACGATCAACAAATTTTCCTTTGAAAACGTTTGCAGGGGCCTATAATCAGCCTGCTCTTGGTGGCCCGGCGGCCTATGGCAATGCTTTCATTTTGCAGTTCAACTGTATCAACAGTGCGCTCGTCTGGGCAACTTATTATGGTGGAAGTGGGGGCGGATACCCGGGTGATGTTGGTTATTCTATCCAAAGCGACGGAACATATGTATGGGTATGCGGTTCAGCAACTTCAACTAATTTAACAACCAAGAACTCTTGTGACTTCTTCCAGGGAACATACGGAGCTGTGTTTATACTACAGTTCACCACCTCCGGTTTTTTGGTCTGGGCGACCTATTATGGGAATGATACAGAGAATGATGGGAGTTATATCTCCAGCGATGGAGCCAGTGTATTTGTATCAGGAGACGCTCTCGCAGGAAGTACTTATTACACCAAGGCCTCTGTCGGTGCATTTTTGAATAGCAACATTGGAGGCGGGGCGGGAAATG
>Ga0206820_1125_pt1 | contig 13015 bp, 8 predicted proteins | sample Alteio_BWOrgCont_84_FD_152857 | JGI IMG/M metagenome (GOLD analysis project Ga0206820, IMG submission 152857) | Enriched cells from forest soil in Barre Woods Harvard Forest LTER site, Petersham, Massachusetts, United States -... | ecosystem: Environmental > Terrestrial > Soil > Temperate forest > O...
GGGGGTGCATGATGAGTATTTAATGGATTACGCAGCTGATTTTTTGGAAAAAGAAGATAAGAAAGGCCTTCCCATATTTTCTACTATCTTTACGGTTACGAATCATCATCCATGGATGACTCCTACTAGTCAAAAAGGAGCCTCCTTTCTTTCGCAAGAAAATGCTTACTCTCGTTATTTAGAAACTTTTCAATACAGCGATACTGCGCTTGGAGCTTTTATAGATCTACTAAAGAAAAAAGGGTTAAGTAAAAAGTGTATAATTTTCGTTCTGGGAGACCATGCTCAACCTATGGGAGAGCATAATGATAATTTTAGTGAGCAAATAGGTCTATATGAAGAAAATATTCGCGTTCCTCTTCTTATCTTGGCAGAAGATAGGTTACTTTCTCCCACAAGCGTTTTGGAGGTCGGTAGTCAAATAGATCTCTTATCTACAATTATGGATCTGCTGCATGTACAGGGAAAGAATCACTCTGTTGGAAGCTCTTTAGTAAGAAAAAAAATAATGAGACCCATATTTTTTCACAATCCTTATGGGTTAAAATATCTTGCTGTAAGGAATAACAATTTCAAGTGTATTTTGACTAAGGCATCCGGCGAGGTTGAACTTTTTGATTTAATCAAAGATCCATTAGAACAAAATAATATACGAGCAACGCATCCCAAACTGACAGATGAATTGGTTAGGAAAATGATACATTTTGAAAAGTTTTTTTCAGCTATCTATGAGAAGGAAAGGATTGTGCCAAATATAGCATAAATCTTTGGTAAGGATAGTAGCTTGTTAATTATTTTCTAAAGATGCTTTTACAAAATTATTTTTTTCTAAATTAACTAATATAAAATTGTGCTTCCATAAAAAATCTTTTTTTGCAATCCAATTGTCATTTAACCCTACTAAGATAGGGTTAGCAACTTCCCATCCGTGTAACAGAGGAAAATCCTTACTATTTACAATAAAACCGCAATGAGACTCTCCATTGTAAATAGTAACGTTCCCTGAATTAGGATTAATATAACTAATTTCAAAAGTATTTGCTCCTCTTTGTAAGGGCTTTTGGTGGAGGGAAACATAAATATAGCTTTCTGTATTTCGATTGCTGATATAATAAGGATACCCTAATAGAGCGGATGAGGAGGTAGGAGCTAAGATAAGAGGATCCCCAGGGCTCCAAGATTGTAATGTCTTTTTATTAGATGGATTTATTGACCAAAGAGAGCCGTCTTCTAGCTCTACAAATTCTCCAGATTTAGAATACAAGAAGTGAGAGACAGGGACGTTATCTGTTGCAAAAATAGGAGAAGCACCTATAGAAAATATAAGAAAATAAGTAAAAAGCCAGTATTTTTTCGTCAAAATTCCCTCATATATTATAGTAAGAAAATTATTGCATAATTGAATTATTTAATTAAATTTAAATATTAAATTATATATTGTCTTTTATTAATTATTTTTTTTAGTAAAATAAGGAAAATGTAAAAAATGAGATCTTAATGCCTTTGCATCCTATATTGCAAGAGATTGTTAATCAGACAAAAGCAGCTAATTTACCCCCACAAAGCGAAGAATCTTTGCAAAAAACGAGAGGGGCTTATGCAAGGCTTCGCTTATTAGCTGGAGACCCTCCTGTAATGGCAAAAATAGTGAATCGCCTTATTTCTTCTTCCCAAGGATCCATTGCAATTCGACTCTACTATCCAATAGAAAAAGAAATCTTTCCCGTGTTGGTGTATTTTCATCCAGGAGGATTTGTAAAAGGAGATATTGATTGCCATGATACTATTTGTCGAGATATTGCAAATCTTGCTGAATGTGTAGTTGTCTCTGTAAATTATCGCTTAGCTCCAGAGTATAAATTTCCCTCACCTATTGAAGATGGGTATACCGCACTGAAATATCTAAAAGAGCATGCTGATGATTTGCAAATAGATAAGAATAGAATTGCAATAGGAGGGGAGAATTCAGGCGGGAACATAGCCGCTGTTTTAACTCATTTTGTTAAGGAGAAGGGGGACCTTCATTTTGTATTACAAGTTTTAATCTATCCGCAAACTGATTATACTTTTCAATCTCCTTCTCATAAAGAGTTTGCGAAAGGATTTCTATTAGAAGAAGAATCTTTGCATTGGTATGCTGATCAATATATCCCAAAAGGAGTAGATAGGAAAACTCCCTATTTATCGCCTCTTTGGGCTACGGACTTTACTTTTCTTCCGCCAGCCTTAATCATTACTGCAGAATATGATCCATTGCGAGATGAAGCAGAGGCTTATGCAGATAAGTTAAAACAAGCAGGAATCAAAGTCATTTTGCATCGTTATAAAGAAGTAACACATGGGTTTTTTCAGATGGGGGGTATTTTAAATATAGCAGCGCAAGCGATGGAAGAGGTAGCAGAGTCTTTAAAATTGGCCTTTCGCTCTAAGAGGGCTCCTTATAAAGGCGCTGCATAGTATGAGGATTCCCAGACTTCTCCTAAAATGTAGCATTAGATAAATGAAAAAATGGCATTCTGGTTTTTGAATAGATTGGGAAGAAGTAGAATGCAGCTTCTACAAAAAATGGAAATAGAAATCACCTCTCATATCTGTTGTGTGCTAGAGCAAGTCTAATTTTTACAACAAACTTTTATATCTGTTTGAAAATTTTCTGTCCGATTTTTAAATAATGTTTTGCGTATCATATAATTGGGATTATTTTTAAATAAAAGGAAAAATATTAAATTAACAGATGAAATTTAAATAAAAAAACATAATAATGTAATTAAATAGTAATAATAAAAAATGTGTTTTTAATTTATGGAATTATTGAACTTTCGTCCGTTTCCTTTATTAAATCACCAATTTCTTCAAACTACTATTGGCTCTTTTATTAGTTTTCACAAAGAGCCCCCTTCCAAAACGCATCTTATTGAGTTGCCGGATCAAGATAAAATTGCTTTAGAGATTACCACTCCGAAAGATTGGAAAATAGGAGACCTCATTGTTGTAATGGTGCATGGTTTATGTGGATCTCATAAATCCTCTTATATGGTACGTATGGCAAAACGGCTTTCGAAAATGAAAGTAAAAGCAGTTCGCATGAATTTGAGAGGTTGTGGAAGTGGGAGGGGTCATGCGAAAAAAATTTACTTGAGTGAATCTAGCGAAGATATTTTACAAGTATTAAAAAAATTAAAAGCAGAGCATCCGAATTCTCCGATTATTTTAATTGGATTTTCTTTAGGAGGCAATATTTCATTGAAGTTGGCAGGGGAACTACAAGAGAAGGCAAAGGATTTTATAGAGGAGATTATTGCAATAAGCCCTCCTATAAATCTCGAAAAGAGCGCAATATTACTTGGGCGACCAGAAAATCGTTTTTATGAAAAATATCTCGTTGATATCTTAGTAAAAGATGTCCATTTTAGACATAGCTATTTTCCAGATTTGCCAAAGGTTATGATTTCAAAAGAAATAAGCATGTTTGAATTTGATGAAGTATATTTAGCTCCTTTTGCTGGTTTTTTGTCAGTAAGGGAATATTATTTTGCATGTAGCTCTATCTCTCTAATTTCTCAGATTCGCATTCCTTGTAAAATTTTGTTTGCTCTAGATGATCCTATCATTGAAGCAACTCAGTTAGATAATGTTATTTTACCGCCTAATATTCTTGTCTATAAATCTACTGGAGGGGGACATATGGGATTCCTGTCTACTCCTAATAAGACAACAGGGGTTAGATGGTTAGATGGGATATTGCTCTCTTGGATTTTTAAAGTACGGATCTTTTAGAGGTTTACAGATTATCTTTTTTTCTGTTATTTAAAGAAGTCTATTTTACATACTATCATACAACTTCAAAGAATGGGAAATCATGCGGTATTGGGCTAGCTTCCTTTGTTATCTGCTAACAACTTTCAGTTTTGCAGAGCAAGGGGTGTGGGAAAAGCTAACCCTTTCTACGCCTGATCAACTAGCTAACCTTACCAGCGCATCAAACTATCTCATTGGTGGTTTAATTAGTCCATTAGATGGTCATCCTGTCTTGCGAAAAATCGATCTTATTGTTAAGGGGGCGCAGGAGATTACCCTTAGTCGCATCTATACTCCTCCCTATATATCTGGCTTTTTTGCTGAGCAAAAAGATCTTACAAGCTATAAGGGTTGGCAATTCCTTCCTCATCTGAGGTTACAATTAGATCCTCAACTCATGCAAGTTCGTCTTTGTGAACCAAATGGTGTAACTCTTGACTTTTCCCTATCTGGCCCTGACCATTCTGTAACAACCCTAGCCTCTCCTTCTTATGTAATCAGCAATGCCTTAGGAGACATACCTAGTGGAAAACACGACCTAAGAAATACTACAATCTCCTACGAAGAAAATGGTGACAAAATCACCGTTCATGCAATGGATGGGACTACTAGAGCTTACTATAAAGAAGAGCCTATAACAAACCTATATCTTCTAAAAAAAGAGACTCTTCCTAATGGAAAAATACTTAAATATCACTACAATCAAAAATACCAACCTATTTGCATAGAAAGCTTAGATCCTAAAGAGCGTTATATCTATGCATCATTGCGTATTACAGGTTCTCCTATAGAAGGCAGTTGCTGTTTTACCTCTTCTTCCGGAACAACAGCTAACTATAGCTATCAAAAAAGGACCTTAGATCACAACAGTGTTGTACTTCCTCCCATTCTTACCTCTGTAGACACCCCTTTTTATCCAAAGGAAACTATTAATTACTGTGATCGACTTCTTATAGATTCCTACTCTGGAAAAAACGATATATTTACTTTGCATCATACACATTTTGGGCATATCCCTCACTATAGAATCCATAAACTATCTGTTCCTAATGGCCAAAACCATACTCTTTATCCCATTTATCAGTTAGACTATCAACCACCTGACCCAGGAAAGCAAGAGGGAAAAACAATCGTTACAGAGAGTAATGGCAGCGCTACAATCTATTACTTCTCAAAAAATGCCCTGCTAACATCTGTGCAATACCTTGGACAAGATGGACTTCTAAAAAAAGAAAAAATCCTCTCATGGGACACAAACAACTGGCTGCAAGAAATTCAAATAAGAGACAACCAGCAAAAACCTCTCTACAAAAAATCCTATCAATTTGATGCATTTGGCAATCCTACTGTAGAAACTATTACAGGCGATTTAACAGGAAAAGGCAAGCAAGAGAGCTACATCGTTAACAGAAAATTTTCCCAGGATGGACGTAACCTTCTACTCGAAGAAAAAGAGGAAGATGGCGTAACTATCTGTCTCTCCTATCTTCCCAATACCAACCTAGTCACATCTAAATTAACAAAAAACAACCAACACATCCTTCTTCGAGAATTCTTTACCTATGATGACTGCAATAATCTTATTCAAACTATGATTGATGATGGCGAAACTGTTGATAAAAACAATCTATTAGGAATGACACAGAGAACCATTACAAACTATACCCTTCGTCAACAACCTCCATTTCTTCATATGCCGGAATGGATAGAAGAAAAATACCTGCAACATGGGAAGGAAGAGCTTCTACAACGCAGCCATTTAACCTATGACTCCTATGGAAACATAGCGCAACAAGAAATCTATGGTTCCAACAATCATCTGGCCTATGTTATCCTTAAAGAATACAATGAGCGGGGAGACCTTCTCTCTGAGACCAATCCCTTACAACAAAAAGCGAACTATCAATATGATGAGGCAGGACGTTTATATGGAATAACCAGCTTCTCAAACAACATCCAAAAAACCATCCATTATGATATAAGAGGACGCCCGATACAACAAATAGAAGAGGGAAACGATGGAATAACGCATACTACTCATTTAGGATATGATCCGCATGACCGACTTATTCAAAAAACAGATGCTTTTCACAATACCACTCGCTACACCTATGATCCCCTTGTCAATCAAATAATAAAAACAGGCTTTCCGTCTTGTGCTTCTGTAGATAATCAGGCTATTACTGTCTCCACTTCTTCTACCTATGACCCCTTTGGTCGTGCACTTACAAAAACAGATGCAAATGGCAATACTACAAGCTATCGCTATAATGCATATGGATTTCCAACAAAAATCACACACCCCAATGGGAACCAAGAGCGTCTCTGCTATAAAAAAAATGGCCTATTGGAAAGCCGTGCAAACTCCGATGGACTAACCACCTACTACACTTATGATCTACTGGGGAGGATCCTTTCAAAAACCTATACCTCTTCTCAAGAAGAAACCGTAGCAGAAGAAACCTTCACCTATAGTAGCTTTCATCTTCTTACTCATACCAACAAACAAGGGCAAACACAAAAATATCTATACGATGGTGCGGGAAGAAAAATTCGTGAAGAATTTTGTGGCAAGATCATAGACTTCAGCTACGACTCCCTTGGACGACTAGAAACCATACACAAGCACAATGGAAACAACACCCTTGTAATTCATTACAAGAGAGACTTAGCAGACCGTGTTCTACAAAAATCTAAAACCGACATATTGGGTAACATTCTTTATAAAATCTCCTACTCCTACGATCAAGATGGAAATCAAAAAACCATTACTCGGTATATCAATGGAAAAAAAGCAATTGACGCCTTTACATATGACTCCTTCTGTAGACTTACCATGCATCAAAATGCTAACTCCGACATAAGCACAATAACTTACAATGAAAATCACAGCAACTCCTTAGGCCAAAAAGTCCTACAAATCTCGACCACAGATCCGCATAACATCACAACCATCGAAACGCAAGATGCCTTTGGTCGTCTAAGCAACAAAAAAAGCATCAACTCTCATGGGGCTGTTCTATCTAAAAAAGAAATCATTTATGATCCACATGGCAACCTCACCTATCAGAAAGATCATATCTATGAAGCAGGCCTCCTTCAAAATACACAAACAATCAGATATACCTACACAGCAAATCATCAAATAAAAACCCTAACCAGAGGCTTTGGAACTAAAAATCAAAAGAAAACTACTTACACCTACTGGCCCTCTGGCAAAATAAAGACAAAAACGCTCCCGGACAACATAACACTTACCTATGAATATCACCCATTAGGATTCTTAAAAAAACTGTACTCCTCTGATAATAGAATCAACCACATATTTCATTATGACAAACTAGGGCGGTTACAATATGCATTAGATCAAAATCAATCCATTGCCATTCATCGTGACATCGATCCCTTTGGAAACATCATCCGAGAAACCCTTCCCTGCGGATTTGAAATCAAAAAAAAATATGACTACTTTCATCGTCTCACTCATCTTATACTGGCTAATCAAGGTAAAATAACCTACACCTATGACCCCTTATTTCTACGTAGTATAGAAAGAGCCTCCAGCGATGGAAATATCCTCTACAAGCACACCTATGAAGACTACGACTTAGACGGCAATCTTCTCTTAGAAAACACAATAGGAAATCTAGGAAAAACAGACCACTCTACTGATCTCATTGGAAGAAAAACAGCGACTGCAAACCCCTACTTCTCACAACAATGCAACTATGACGCAATCGGAAATCTTATTAAAAATAGCATCGATGGAAAAGAAAATCATTATAGCTATGATAATCTATCGCAACTTTCCTCTGAAAATCAATCCTTAACCTATACCTATGACTCTCTTTACAATAGGACAAGTCAAAACACCAAAAAAAACGAAATCGACGCATTAAATCAACTCTTGTCAAACAACTATGACGCTAATGGGAATCAAACATCTAAAACAACCCCTGATGAAACCATTCACCTCCATTACGACCCCCTCAATCGATTAATCGAAGCATCCTCTGAAAAGCAAAAATCAGTTTTTACTTACGATCCTTTGGGAAGACGTGTAAGCAAAATAGACTACATAGCAGAAAATCATAAATGGAAAAAAACAACACAACAACACTATCTTTACCATGGCCAAGAAGAAATTGGGGCCTGCCTTCCCAATAAAGAGCTGCTTAACTTAAGAGTTATCAGCTTTGATACTCTATCGACAATTAGCATTGAGATAGGAAACAAAATCTTTGCACCTATTCTTGACATACAAGGAAACATACGTCGTTTAATCAGCCTTAACTCCAAAACCATTGCAGATAGCTATAACTTCACTGCCTTTGGACAACAACTCGAAAAAGGCTCCCAGGAAACATCCAATCCTTGGCGATTTGCATCTAAGCGATTAGATCCAGAATGGGGCCTTATCTACTTTGGAAAGAGATACTATGACCCAGCATCTGCTAGATGGACAACTACAGACCCCGCAGGATGTACGGATAGTGCAAACCCTTATCAATATGTATTAAACAATCCTTTCAAATACCAAGATCCTAGAGGAGAAAGCGTAATAGGACTTCTCTGCGGAATTGGAGAAATCCTCCTTGGAGGAACCATTATGGCTACAGGAGTAGCTATTGAAATTGGTACATTTGGTGGTTATACCATTGCTTTTGGACTTCATGAGTCGGCCGGGTTAGCTTTGATGACGCATGGATGCGCCCATGCTATGTATCACAGTAAAGATATCTCCTTGAAAAAACGCTCTAGTCCTATGTGGAAAAATACTGATGTGTATGCACCTAACAGACCATTGCCCAGAGGTAAACATGGAGTGTTTGCACCTGATACAGATGCTCCTCATACTCAACTTGGAATAAAAGAAAGCAAAAGAAAACAAGGAGAGAGTTATCCTCAAGCTAGAGAATTTGATAAAGATGGGAAACCCGTTCGAGATATAGATTTTACAGATCATGGTCGACCCCATGAGCATCCTAATCCTCATCAGCATAGGTATGAAGAAAATCCAACTGGAGGAACCCTACAAAGGTCAAAAAATGCGGAGCCTGTATCTGGATGGAAATATTAATGCAAGCTAAAGGAATACGAATATCAGATAGTAAAGGTAATATTCTAGCTCCTACACTTCCTGATGTCCTTGAAGCAATTTCTGATGGGAACTTTTTTTATTGGTCGCTTCTATATTTGTATGCAAGTGGAGACTTAGGAGAAGATAAATCGATGCTAGTTTTTGAAAAGGAAATCTATGACTCTGAAAAAGGATTCTTTATTACATGGGATGAGCTTAATTCATTAGCAAAGAAGTTTTATCAAATAATAGATATAACTATTATAGGTTGCAGAGATAAAAGCTTATTGCGTTGTTATGATAACGATCAGGAGATGTATGAGACATGCGATATTGTTATTGAAATGATTGATAGTTCTTACTGGGAAGTTTTCTCAAAGGATGAAGCGTTAATTAATAAGCTTGCAGCAAAATTTAAGGAAATTAAATTTTTAGAACCCGACTTTCAGAAATAAGTAAGAATATTCTATCTATTAGGGGTATCTAGTATCAAATGTGATAGAATAGATTAGGATTGGCTTTTCTGCTATATATGAAGCGAAAAAAAACCAACTAGAGGAACCCAAAGATCAAAAAATACTGAATCTGTATCTGGCTGGAAATAGTAATGCAAGCTAAAGGAATACGAATATCAGATAGTAAAGGCAATATTCTAGCTCCTACACTTTCTGATATCCTTGAAGAAGTTTCTGGTGGAAGCTCTTTTTATTGGTCAATTCTAGATTTGTATGCGAGTGGAGATTTAAGAGAAGGTCAATCTATCCCAGTTTTTGAAAGGGAAATCTATGATTCTGAAAAAGGGTTCTTTATTACATGGGATGAGCTTAATTCATTAGCAAAGAAGTTTTATCAAGTAATAGATATCACTCTTATAGGTTGCCAAGATAAAAGCTTATTATGTCGTTATGATAGCGATCAGGAGATGGAGACATGCGATATTGTTGTTGAAATGATTGATAGTTGTTACTGAGAAGTTTTCACAAAGGGTGAAGCTTTAATTAATAAGCTTACAGCAAAATGTAAGAAAATTACATTTTTAGAATCTGACTTCAGAAATAAGCAAGGATATTCTTATTTAATCAAAGATTAAGTGTTAGCTGTCCAAGATTTTTTTCTCAGAAGAGGCTATTTTAAAATGTATGTACTTATTGATAATAATTAGGAAAAAAATATTTTAATCCAGAATAATAAAATAGAAGAGAGGTTTTTTTATAGAGTTTAGAGTATTGCTTTCTAGAGGAAGAACTGTTTTCTTGGTTAATATGAATAGGATGTAATTGGGAAAATGGATGTGCGAAAAAAAGAGTGGTATGAGAAGAAATAGGCTGCTGAGGGCTGTCCAAAGCCATTTCATAACTGGGAGAGAATAAATAACCATATTTGGAGACAATATCTCCTCGTCCAATCAGTCCTATAGTTTTTGGTTTTTTTTGCGTATCAAGTTCCATCCATTTTTGTAGCATGTCAAGTTCTAATCCTGGATAGTTAAAAAGAAAAGAATTAGATGTTTTACTAATCCATTCATGATCCCAGATCATTACATAAGCTGCTAAAATAGAACCTAAGCTATGTCCTATTAAGCAACAGAGAGTAGTGGTAGTGGCTTTTTGTAGCCAAGCTTGAATTTGACTTCGAGCGTGAAAAAACAAAGACCTACCCGGCCCCTCTGGGTCTAAATCATTAATGATAGAGGCTCGGCCCCTTTTAGAAAGAAGGGAAAAATCAGTTCCTGGAAAAATTAATAGAGGAGGGTGCTCTTTTTCTAAAGGTAGAAGGCCAAAACAAGAGACATTTTGCCATAAATTAATAATGATATCTATTTTGTAAGGAACGGCTACCATTTGTTTGTTTTCTAATTTTATAGGAATAGACAATGTAGAATCTTTTTGTAAATTTCTATAACTAAGAACTTTCGCCAATACTTCTGCGGTAAGTAAATTAGCTAATACTTCATCTTTAATATCTTCAAGAATATGTTTGAATAGTTTACATACAAGCAGTGTATCTTGAATAGAAGAGGTCATTTTAGCTATAATAGGATGAGTTAGGGCATGGTAATGGTGGTCTTTATAGAATTGAAAAACACGGGCGCTAGGCTGTTCAAATACATAAGGCAATGAAGTAGGTTGTAATGCATAGCAACAGGAGGAATAGCTAAATAACTTTGCAAGCAGAAGTTCGGAATATTTCATAGTGTACTCTATGTTAATATGTTACAACGATTGAAAACACCCCATTGATAAATGCAGCAATATTTTTTTCCAAGATAGAAAACCAAACTCCTCCAATTACTCCTACATTAGCCGACCAATTATACTCTAACGCGGGAGCAAGGCTTAGTTGATCATTAGAAGCTTGTCTTATTGTAGCTTGTTCTCCAGTAGAAGTAATTCCCTTTTTTCCATGAAATCTAGTCCGATTGTTATGGGCATACTGAATATCCATAGCTACAGCCAAGTTTTGCGTAATATTATACTCAAAAGCAAAAGTAATAGTATAAAAATTTCCTGGGGAAACTTTCCCATCTGTGCCCAATCCTCCTCCATAGGTATTATACCCTCTAACGAAAACAGGGGGGTAATAGGCAAAAGAAAAAGATAAGCGTGTATTAAAATAATGCGTAGAAGAGAGAGGGAATTGTTTTGCAAAATTAGCACTGATGATAGGAGAAAATGCTCCATTCCCGGAAGAGTCGGAGCCTTTCTTTGCACGATTGAGTTTTTGATATTTACCGGTTGGAAAAATTTGTGTATAAGTGAGGCGTAAAGAGGGAGTTTGATAGCTTTCTTTGAGTAGTTGAAAACCAAAATTGATAGCACTATCTCCCATTTGAATAACAGAGGAGGAATTATGAGAAGTATTTATAGTTATTGCACTATCTACAAATGGAGTTAACCCTAAGTTAAGAAAGAAGAGGCTAACTATCTTAGGTCTAGTAACAGTATCTTGCATGAAAAGATATAGCTGCCATCCAATATGCCCCGGAGGAAAAACGTTTCCAGCAGGAGCTAAAAGGGGCCCTGTAAACCAAGGGGTATGATTTATTTGAGATTGTAATGCAGAGTTATAATCGGGGATAGCATATAAGCTTATAGAGTAAAAGAGATAGAAAATGGCTATTTTTCTCATTTTTTATCGTGGGGAATTATTATAAGTCCATTATAAATTAGTAGAGAGATTTTGATATATATTCATTATGCTATCTGGATTCAGAGACATCGAATCGATACCACAATCAACTAAGAATTTCGCAAATTCTGGGTAATTACTTGGGGCCTCTCCGCAAATTCCTACTTTACAATTCTCTTGATGAGCAATGGAAATGATTTCTTGAATAGCTTTTTTAACGGCAGGATTTCTTTCATCAAATAAAGGAGCTAGGTATTGAGAATCTCGATCAATACCAAGAATTAATTGTGTGAGATCATTGGAGCCAATAGAAAATCCATCGAAACGCTTGGCAAACTCTTTAGCTAAAAAAACATTGGAAGGGATTTCGCACATCATGTAAATTTGTACTTCCTTTTTCTTTAACCCATTTTTTTCTAGTAAAGCAATGACAAGATCAGCCTCTTTTATAGTTCTGCAAAAAGGAATCATGACAATGATATTTGTAAATCCATAAAATTCCCTTGCTTTTTTGATAGCCTGACATTCTAAAAAAAAAGCTTCTTCATATTCCTTATTATAATATCTGCTAGCCCCACGAAATCCAATCATGGGGTTTTCTTCTTTTGGTTCAAAATATTTCCCCCCAATAAGATTTGCATACTCATTGGTTTTAAAATCGCTTAATCTTACGATAATTTCTTTGGGATGGATAGAGGAGGCCATTTTAGAAAGTCCTTTACTGAGCTTATCTACAAAATACTCTGCTTTTTCTGTATACATTCTTGTTAGATGATCAATCCATTTTCTCTCTTTTTTATCTTTTACTTTTTCAAAGTGTAATAAGGCCATAGGATGGATTTTAATGTGATGATTAATGATAAACTCCATTCTTGCTAAGCCAATGCCTTGGATAGGAAAATTCCAATAGTGAAAAGCACTTTCTGGGCTTGCTATATTTAGCATAAGATCTACTGGTGGCTTTTTTGAAGAGTCAATGGAAAAATTTGCAGTATCAAATTCTAAAAT
>Ga0206820_1127_pt1 | contig 12728 bp, 11 predicted proteins | sample Alteio_BWOrgCont_84_FD_152857 | JGI IMG/M metagenome (GOLD analysis project Ga0206820, IMG submission 152857) | Enriched cells from forest soil in Barre Woods Harvard Forest LTER site, Petersham, Massachusetts, United States -... | ecosystem: Environmental > Terrestrial > Soil > Temperate forest >...
AAAACTGGGGCGCGCAAGGTTTTCATGCGAACATGTATTAGAATATATGAAGCGATTGCCACAAGTGACGGTGCCATTGCTTGTCAATACATTAGGCATGACAGCTCCCACCGCTAGAAGCGCCCTTCATCATATGGTGGCGCTGGGTATTATCGAGGAGACTAGTGGAAAAAAACGTGATAAAATATATGTTTACCGCAAATATCTTGATATCCTAGAGGAGGGTGCGGAGCCTTTATAGATGTAATAGCATTTCCCCTTATAAACCTTATAAATACTCACGATTGTCATCCCGGACTTGATCCGGGATCTCCTGCGGCACGAGATGCTGAAACGAGTTCAGCATGACAAGCCTAAAAGGGCAATTGGTATAATAGCATTTTCATTGATAAATCTTAGTTGTCACCAATAAGTTGCAGGTCTTGACCCTCTCACCCTGAGACAGAGGGTATTTCAAAGGTCGGCGGAAAGCTCCTTCTCCCAAAGGGAGAAGGAGTATTCGAGCATCCCTCAACTATTTCTCAATAAACGCCCGATGGAGGGAATCCAGAATAGGGCTGAAGAGGTAGTGGAGCATGGTGTGTTCGCCGATGACGATAAAGGTCTCTGCGGGCATGCCGGGATAGAGTTTGGCTTTATAATTGAGGCGTGCCAGCTCTTTTTGTGTCACTTCTACGCGCACCACATAATAAGATCCTCCCATACGTGGGTCTTGTGATTGGGTGATATCGGGCGCGACATAAATCACTTTGCCTTTTACACGAGGTACGAGACGGGATTTAAAGGCACTCAGATTCACCATCGCATCTTGCCCAGCGTGTAATCCTTCAATATCCTTAGGCTGTATCATCCCTTCTACAATGAGGGTGTCATCTTGTGGGATCACCTCTAGAATCGTATGGCTTTGCGGGATGACGCCACCAATCGTGTGATATTGCAAATTCGAGATAATGCCTGCAGTAGGAGCGCGGATCACCGTGCGCGTGAGCACGTCTTCTACCGATTGTAGGCGTTCACGCGATTCCGATACTCTCAGCTGCACTTGTTCCAACTCTTTATTCACTTCTTCGCTAAAATGGGTTTGGATATTGAGGATTTTGATTTTCAGTTCACCGATTTGCTGCTTGATAGAAGCAACGCGTCCGATATATTCTCCCTTTTGTCCTTCTAATGCCTCGGCTCTATTTTTGAGTTCCAATAGCCTAGGTTTTAAGGCGAGACCTTTCGCAAATAATTTTTCTGTGGTGGTGAGATCTTCCTGATTGAGGACGATTTGGTTTTCAATGGCTTTTAACTGGGAATCAATTCCTCCAAGACCTTCCTCGAGCTGTAGTATTTGTTGCTGCATCATACTGATTTGCTCGTGAAGAGAGGTGTAGCGTAGGGCAAATTGTTGTTTTTGATTTTCTACTGCCTTCACCACTTCTGGTTCGGTACTGCGCAATAATGCTTCTGGAAAAGTCACTTCTGCTTTGTCATCTTTTTCTGCGATCAGCCGTGCTTCTAGGGCTTCATTGGTGAGGAGTTGCGCCCTTACTAAATCTACTTGTGCTTTTGCTTGCGTATCTTGCAATACCAACAATACTTGATTTTCTTTCACGAAATCACCATCGCGTACCAGTATTTGTTTGATAATACCACCTTCATAATGCTGTACCACTTTGCGCTTTTCACTCAACACAATACTGCCCGGGCCCACGACATAGATTTTGAGTGGCGCAAGCCCACCCCATACCACGAAGAGGAAAATCACAATGAGGATCACGCGGAGGCCAAAAAATGATGCAGGCCTTACCTCTGCTAATAAGTTATTGTTTGTGTGTACTTGGGTCTCAAAGATATCTTTATTATGCAAAGGTGCGGTGGCCTTTTCTTCTGACATCGCAGGATCATGGTTAAGAAACTGATCTTTTGCCACATGAAGGGTTTTGGACGTGTGGGCTTTCACCTCTGCCCACCCTTTCTGAAACGATTCAATAAGTTTGTTTTTTATCATCCGATATACCCCTTTAGCAATTATGCAGGATCCTCGTTGTCACTTGGCTTGGTTGTAGAATCTGAGCTCTTAAGTTGGAACGATAAGCCTGCATTGCTCGGTGCTTTTTTCTCACGTTTAAAGCCTGTAGATTTGGAGGTGCCATCCGAAACTGGAGAGGGGCTCAAGCTTGGTGTGGTGGTGTCTGGCTTGGGAGGAGTCCCTGCTGCGCCGCCCATTTGCGACATGACTTGATCACGAGGTCCGTAGGCTGCGATCAAACCTTCCTTAATGACCAATACTTTATCGACGACCGACATCAGCGTCATACGGTGCGAGATAATGACCGTGGTGATTTTCTCTTCTTTTGCGCGTAAGATCGTACGACTAAGTGCGGCTTCACCTTCATAGTCTAGGTTCGAATTGGGCTCATCCAGCACCACAAAACGTGGATTGCCATAGAAAGCACGGGCAAGGGCAATGCGCTGGCGTTGGCCACCAGAAAGCATGGATCCTTCCAGGCCAATTTCTGTATCATACCCTTTGGGTAAACGTAGGATCGCATCGTGTACTTCGGTCATTTGCGCTGCAGCAATAATGGCTTCGTCGGGCGCTTCATCATCCATCCGTGCGATATTTTCTTTGACGGTGCCGCTAAATAATTCAATGCCTTGTGGTACATAACCAATATATTGTCCCTTATCTTCGCTTCGCCATTGATAGACATCTACCCCATCGAGCCGTACGACACCTAAGGTAGGTTTAACGGCGCCTACGAGCATTTTGGCTAAGGTTGTCTTGCCAGAACCACTATTACCAATCACGGCCACTACATCACCTGGCTCAATGATACATTGGATGCCCTTAATAATTGGTTTTTGATTGGGGCCTGGGGAATAATAGGCATTCTCTACTTCTGCGAGCCCTTTGGGAACAGGCATATCGAGAGAAGAGGATTCTTGCGAATGGTTTTCGAAGATTTTCTTTAAATTATCATAGGCTTTTCTGGCTTGCACGAAATTTTTCCACGAAGCGATGGAAGCCTCCAGTGGTGAGAGTGCGCGGCTGACTAAGGTGGAGGCAGCGATGATTCCCCCCGAGGTCAGCTCTCCTTTAATACATAAATATGCACCTACGCCTGTCACAGAAATCTGCAGGAATAGCCGCATGAATTTTGTAATCTCTCCAATAATGGCCCCACGGCTACCCGCAACATCTTGCAAATGATAGAGAGTACGGTTGGTTTTTTGCCAATTGCGCGTGATCACGGGCAATAATCCCATGACGCCAATCACTTCCGCATTACGGGTAGCTTGTTCGGTTAGCTGCAGGCTTTTAATATAGTGCTCTTGGGTTTTTTCTAATACTGGCTTCGTAGAATACTCATTAATAATTGCTAAAATGACCAAGCTGATTCCGCCTAACAGGGCTAATATGCCGAGTAAGGGATGTAAGATAAAGAGGACAATCAGGAAGATCAGTGCCCATGGGCAATCAATAATCGTCACGAAACTGGGGCTCGTAATGAAGCTTTTAAAGGTCGTCAGATCACGTAGGTTTTGGCTGGCACCGATGGTTTTCTTTTCAGCCGAGCTTTTAATCGTATGGGCAAAAATAACAGGAGCGAGCTGTTTATCTAGCCAATGTCCCATTTTTAGCATCACAAAGGAGCGTGCGCCCTGCACAAAAGCGAGTGCAAGTAGGGCAATGATAATGACGATGGTGAGCATGACGAGCGTTTCTTTGCTCTGGCTAGATAATACACGATCGAGCACTTGCATCGAATAGATAGGCGTCGCTAACATCAAGATATTGATGGCAAACCCGAATACCAGTGAGTAAATGAATACTAAACGACATGCATCTACTGCCTTATCTAAGGGTGTAGGCTCTTTAGCAATATTTTGTATACTCATCCTAACGCCTTTTTATATTGTTGCGCTCTTGCTATCAACATGTCGTAGATAAACAAATCTTGCATTATGTAATAGATGTAAGAGTAATAATCAATACCAAGTTATAATAATGTGTGCAAAGCTTGGTGCTAAAAACAACTCCCCCAAAGAACTATATCAGAATAGTAGCACTCTATGAGCTACTTGACAATCATTCTGGGGTGAATAGGGGGTATGGCTTACCTATATGGTGTGATATAGTTGCGGCATCTAGCTGCGTTCCTTCTTCATCTAAATCTACATAATAGGTGCCATGCGTGTGCTCTATAGCGCCATATTGCTGTAAAATACTCGCAATATCGGCCATTTCATAACGTATGGCTAAGGTTAAGAGGGTGTCGCCTTTATCATCGGTCAGATTGGGGTTCGCTCCATGTTTGAGCAGTGTGTTGAGTATTTGAGGATTGCGACTCTTCACGGCCATGAGGGTGGCTTCATCAAATATTTCATGGTTGGCATGGCGGAATGCGCGTAATTCTTCTAAGTCTTTTTCAGAAAATGCGTGTAATGCTATCCAAAAAAGCGAGAGGTCTTTAGGGCCTACGAGATTAATATCGGCACCATTTGCTAGTAATAGGTGGCTGATATTTTTATTTTGCATACGTAATGCATAATAGAGGGCAGTATGCCCGGTGTTATCTGTTTGGTTCACAGAGGCACGTAGCCAGAGCAATAGATGTGCTGTGTCGAATTGTTGTAATTTCGTGGCATAAATGAGAGGAGTTTCTTGGGAAGGGCCATGCATCATCTCCGTGGTGCCGGCGCGCTCTAGCAAGGTACGTAATGATCCTAAATCTTGGTCTTCAATGGCTTTAAATACCTCTTTCAATAGCATTTCTTTGGTTAAATAAGTGGGTAGCTGAGCATTCTGCTCATCATGCGGTTCTAGCAAATGTGTCGAGATGCGATTTGTACGATGTGTTTCTCTTAGGCGTCTGGCAATGCGAGCAGCACGTTGTTCTTGCTCACGATAGATGCGCTCTTTATAGTTTTCCTTTGCCTCTTCTTTCTCTTCCTTATCAAGAATGTCTTCCATACTACCGGGTTGAGGGGCTGCTTCTTTGGGAAGCGTGATCTCTGCAGTGCCCGTAGCGGGAGTAGTAGGAAGGGAAGGGAGGTTGGGAAGATTCGGCAGAGAAGGTAATGTAGGTAACGCAGGTAATGTAGGTTGAGCGGGTGTAGGTGGTTGGTGTTTGACCGGTACCGGTAATACGTTTTTGGGGAGTGCTGGTTCGATGGCAGGATGTTCGCGGGGTAGAGGTTTGACATTGGATGTATCTACTTCGAAGCCCTCTCCCGTATGTGTCGTGTCGCTTGGAGTGGTGGGTGCAATAGTAGGGGCTGGAGTAGGGGGTGTGAATTCAGGCAGCGTCAGATTAGGAAGGGATGGTGTAGGTATGGCAGGTATAGGATCCGCATGGGCTATTTGGATATTGACGAGCACCCATCCTATACTAAAAAGTATATATCCCAGAAATTTGACGACCCTGTGTTGGAGGTATAGCTGCATCATTCATCGTTGGGTAGCAGTTTTTGAATTTCACGTTCTACAACACGCATGACCATTTGGGGTAAGTGCTTATCCAGCCATTGCCCTAATTGTGGCTTCAAGGCTTCCATCACAATTTCTTCAAGTGTCATCCCAGAGCGGAATTTTAGACCGTTCTGGTGTGCTGCGACTAAAGTGGCGAATGTTTTTAATGTTTCGGACGAGATTTTTACCGTGGCATCGGACAGTAAGGCAGAGACAGCAGGGTTCTCAGAAGCAGCTGGAGCTTCCTGAGGTGCCGGGTTGGATGGTGGTACGTTGGGGATTTCAGCAGCAGGTGCCGGTGCCTCATTCGTCGCGCTAGGCGCAGGCGCGGGTGCAGCAGCGGTATCGGCCACAATGGCTTTTGCTATATCCTTCATCACATCCTCCGGTTTGATGGGAGGTGTCGTATCGGCGGCAGGAGTAGAAGCAAGCGCAGGTGGTGTGGGTGTAGGAGGCGCAGCGGGTGGTGGTACGGATTTGCCTTCTTTGACGACTTCTGTGAGTTCCAGTATATCTTCAGGCGCTGCCGCTGCAGGAGCTGTTGTTTCATCACCAGCAATGACATTACGGATGGTAGTGAGAATATCTTCCATGGAACTATCCGTCGCAGAAGGGCTGGTATCGGTAGTTTTCTTTTCTTCAACGACGGCCATTATGCTCCTCGGATTTCCAATTCCTGTGCTGCTGTGCGAGGTGTTGCTTCACCTTTGCGTTGACGAACATCGTTGTTAGGATATCTGCTCGCTTTAACATAATCGTATTTTGTCGGAAATGAATACATTTCGCAAGTAATTAATGCAAGTTTTTGCGTTACACTGTTGTAAAACAGCTTGACTGTGACTGTAAAATAGTACCATTCCTACTAGAAACTATTTATGATAATAATTTAGTAGTGCAAAACGCACTACGTCATTGCGAGGGTCTTTAGGCCCGTGGCAATCCATCTTTCGGCACGCGAGCAATGGATCGCTACCCGCCACGCTATGCTCGCGGTCGCGATGACGGGTTACTCGCAATGACGGAAAAGCACTGACAGATAAGGTAAAAGCTTCATGATACGTAAACTGATTCGAACATTGCATTTACAAGCGATTGCTCAAAAAACGGTACAGCTGCCTTTCGGGCTTTTGATGACGATATTGATCCTCAGCTTGATTGGGTTTGTCCTGATGTACTCGGCAGCAGGGGGAGATATCTCTCCATGGGCGAATCGGCAGATGCTGCATTTTGCTTTATTTTTGCCCGTGATGTTGCTGATTGCGATGATTGATACGCGTTTTTGGTTTCGTCATGCCTATACGATTTATGTGATTTGCATCCTGTTACTCTTATTGGTGGCTATCCAAGGGCATACTGCGATGGGTGCCACGCGTTGGATTAATTTAGGTTTCTTCAAACTGCAGCCCTCGGAGTTGGTGAAAATATCCGTGGTGCTGGCGCTTGCGCGTTATTTTCATCGCTTGGGGAGTGAGCGGGTGAAAGATATTGGTGCACTCATCCCTCCCTTAGGCATCATATTCGTGCCCTTCTTGCTGATTTTGAAGCAGCCGGATTTAGGTACGGCGCTCACCTTGCTGATGGTAGGGGGAGCGATGTTTTGGATTGCGGGAGTGCGTTTATGGAAGTTCGTATTGGTCATCTGTTTGGCAATTGCAGTATGTCCATTGATATGGTTTTCGGGGAAATTGCATGATTATCAAAAAAACCGCATTATTACCTTTTTAAATCCAGAGCATGATCCGTTAGATACCGGGTATAATATTATCCAATCCAAAATTGCGATTGGTTCGGGTGGATTGTTTGGTAAAGGATTGTTGCAAGGCAGTCAGAGCCAGCTGAGCTTCTTACCCGAGCATCAGACCGATTTTATCTTCACAATGTTTGCAGAAGAATTTGGATTTTTTGGGGTGCTCGTATTGCTCACGCTTTACTCTATTTTATTGCTCTATGGCACGATGATTGCGTTTCGATGTCGCCATTATTTTGGGAAGTTACTAGCGATGGGGCTGACGACCTTATTTTTCCTACATATCTTTATTAATATTGCGATGGTCATGGGGCTAATTCCCGTGGTGGGAGCACCGCTCCCTCTTCTTTCCTATGGAGGCACCATCATGATGGCAACGCTCATAGGATTTGGCTTGATCATGAATAGCCACTTGCATCGATTTACGACATTATCTTCGCAGTAGTGCATAGTATCCGGAGAAAGTTTTATAGCACCCCCGATGTCATTCCCGCCTCCGAGGGGATTGATACCCAAATGATTTCAAGTTTGCAACATGAGCGACCGAGCAATGCATTGCAAGCTTGAAAGCAGCAGCGTATGACATCTCGCGTGGGGCAATATTACTATTTCAGCTGTTCAATTTTGGCAGCGAGGATAAAATCATTCTCGCTGAGCGCATGGATGGTGTGGGTGTAGATTTCTACTGCGCAGAGGCCCCAGGAGATCTTGAGATCGGGGTGGTGGTTTTCTCTTTCGGCGATGGTGGTGATTTTGTTAGCAAAATCCATCGCTTCTACAAAATTATTGAAGCGGTATTCTTTGTGTAAATATCCTTTTTGATTCAGACTCCAACGATTGCCTAGCTCGGTGACCAGCTTTTCCGCCGCTTCCCGCTTGAGAGGCATGGTATCGCTATGGATCGCCACGCAATGTTTTTCATGCAACGGGGTAGTGGTCGTACTGAACATGGTCTCCTCCTGCTAGATGTTTGTGTCTTTCAGTGTATCATGTTCAGTACGTTATCCCCTTATATTCTGCTATTTTCGAATATTTTTATATGTAGGTAGATACCTACCTGCAACGTTTTCGCTAGGTATGCACCATGATTTTTTTCGTCTCTTCTACCAGCTGAGGAGACTTGGGGATAAAGACATGCAGTACTCCGTTTTTATAGGTAGCGTCAATTTTATCGTTGTCTACATCTTCGGATAAATAAATGGACCGCTGGAATGTACCATAACTACGTTCGATGCGGTGATACTGCTTATTTTTTTCCTCTTTTTCGGCATGTTTTTCCGCTTTGACCGTGAGCACACCTTTGCTAATGGAAATATCAATCGCTTCTTCTGCCACACCCGGAATTTCCATTTTTAAGTCATAGCCTCTTTCTGTTTCTGTAATATCGGTCTTGGGACTCATCAATGTAGCCGATGCCGATTCATTCCAATTGCGGTTGCTAGCGTTCGGGAAAAAATCTTCGAATAGAGATTCTACCGCTTTTTGCAAATTCAAATAAGGTAAATGCGTGCGTGATTGTTCATTAGTTGTACGAATGAGTTTCGTCATGATAGTACCTCCATGATCATCAGTTTGGGTTATATACTGAAAGCTAGTAATAATATATTATGGAGGTTCATAGAGGGATTTCAAGACCCCTCAGACAAAAAATCCCATGTCACTGGCGCATAGCATGAGGCTATAAAAGAACAGCAAGGAGACGCAGGCGGCGCAGATATCGTCTAGCATAATGCCAATGCCGCCCTTGATATGGGTATCGACCCAAGAGATAGGCCAGGGTTTAATGATATCGCAAAACCGAAATAATGCGAACTGCAAGCCAATTACAAGAAGCTGGGTGAAGGTGCCATCTATACGGAGGAAAAAATGTATGGGTAAAGCCCCATAGAGCACGAGCATCATGCCGGCCACTTCATCAATCACCACTTCTTTCGGATCGGCAATTTCCGTACGCTTCTGGTAGACCGCAGATGCCCACCAGCCAATGAGGAATGTCACCAAGCAAAAGCCGAAGAGCGTTAAGCTGAATTGGTCCCAAATGCTGATGTGGGGGACCCAGCGATGCAAATGAGCAGCAATATCCATCGCACAGACAAAAAGACGATGCGCAATGAATAAGCCTAAGAGCGATCCAAACGTGCCGGGCATGTAGCGTATCTTTCCGATACCTAGCCCTGTTGCAATCCACCAAGCAGGATGGGTAAGCGGAAGGCGGGGAGGGGTCATAGGTCTCCTGTTATTGATCGATGATAATCGTGGCTACAGCCATGGCGGCAATACCTTCTTCGCGGCCCAAGAATCCAAGCTTCTCCGTGGTAGTGGCCTTGATGTTGGCATGATCCAGCGGGATTTGCAAGAGTTCTGCAAGCTTGGCCTGCATTTTTTCCCGATAAGGACCGACTTTGGGGCGTTCTGCGATGACAGTCACATCCACATTCTGTACGCGTGCCCCCTTTGTTTGGAGGAGGCCCATAATATGGGTGATGAAATAGCTTGAAGCGCGGTCTTTCCATTGCATGTCGCTAGGAGGGAAATGTTGCCCAATATCGCCTAAGCCCGCTGCACCGAGTAACGCATCGGCCAAGGCATGGAGCGCGACATCGCCATCCGAGTGGGCAATAACGCCATGGCTGTGCGATACGGGAATGCCGCAAAGCCAAACGATGCCATTTTCTACGGGTGTTTCTGTGAAGCGATGTACGTCAAAGCCTTGTCCTACGCGGGTTTGTGTCATGGAATATCCCTCTATATCGGCTGGGTGAGTAATTTTAATATTGGATGCTTCCCCGGTGACAATGGCGACATGCTCGCATAAGGAGGCATCATCCGTGACGGGCTTGCCTTGATGCTGCTGATGTGCTGCCAAAATCAAGGGATAGGAGAATCCCTGCGGGGTTTGCGCGAGTGCGAGCGTATTACGATCCAAGGTGTCGCGAATCATCGGGTTTTCCTGCCAGCCGGTGATATGCTTCACGGTATCCGTCACCGGGAGCCCAGGGATCGCTGCCCCTACTTCCTTCGTTTTGGCGATGACGCGGCTAATCAGCGCCTGGCTTGCAAAAGGCCGGGCAGCATCATGGATCAGCACAATTTTAGGGTGGAGCGATTGTAAGGCCTCTAGCCCGTGGCGTACCGAATCTTGGCGTAATGCTCCTCCATAGGTGAAAGGTAGCAGCTTAGGGTAGTCGGGATGCGTGCGGAGTTCCGCAGTGGCCTCGGTGTAATAGGCCTCATCGCCTTCGCGAATCACCACTTGAACGTGATCCATTTCAGGATGGGAAAGGAAGCGATGGATGGTTTGCGTGAGGATCGTTTTGCCCTTTAAAGCAAGGTATTGCTTAGGGACTTGGCTGCCAAATCGCAATCCAGAGCCGCCGGCAACAATAAGAGCGATGGATGTCATAGTTTATTACTTGCGGAGATACATTAGCCTATCTATAATGCGTGAGTTTTCACCATACGGATCTCTATGCCTATCGTCAAGCTCCTTCGGTTGCATGCACCAGCGGGTATTTGGTTGCTTTTATGGCCCTGTCTTTGGTCTATCACGTTAGCATCCAAAGGGCAGGAATTTCCTTGGTTAATCGTGCTATATTTCGCGGCGGGAGCGGTGGTAATGCGCAGTTTTGGCTGTGTCGTGAATGATTTGTGGGATCGGGAGCTGGATGCTCAGGTAGAGCGTACCCGCACTCGCCCTCTGGCCAGTGGTGCAATTTCCGTCAAGCAGGCCTATGGGATTCTGATGGTATTAGGCGTGCTGGGTTTGGTTATCCTGCTGCAATTGAATCGGCCGACTATCTATCTGGGTTTAGCTGTTATCCCATTGATTCTCCTGTATCCTTTGATGAAGCGTCTTACCTATTGGCCGCAGTTATTTTTGGGGCTGACCTTCAATTGGGGTGCGTTAATGGGGTGGAGCGCCGTAGAGGGCCGGGTGGCACTTCCAGCCCTGATCCTCTATGGGGCAGCATTATGCTGGACGCTGGCTTATGATACTATTTATGCATTCCAAGACCTCCAAGATGATGTATTGGTGGGTATTAAATCCTCAGCACAACGGGTGAAAAACCATCCCAAATGGTGGGTAGGACTATTTTATACTGGATTTTTTCTGGGAATAGCTATACTAGAATGTGTCTCTGGCAGTCACTATCATAGTCTTGGGATGCTATGGGTAGCAATCGGGATGGTGATATATGGATTAGTGACATGGGAAATAACCAATCCAGCCGCGGCGGGGGCCAGATTTTATGCCAATATATGGATTGGATGGGTGATTTGGGCGGGAATGTTGATAATAAAATAAATCAAAGTATTTAATTTTTCATAATAATATGGTTGATAGTGTGTTATAATTGATGTATAATGCACAACTTTAACATATGATTAATATATGGCAATTATTTTACATGAGATAGATCAAGCTTTTAAGAATGCTTTCCGGGCAATGATGGCAGACCTGCATCATTTCAATGTGAAAAAGCTGCCTTATGGTAGTCATGCCTTGGCCCGGACCATTTGGGCAGAGCCTGAAGTTTCTAAAGATTATCCCTTAGCCGAACAGAAAGAAGCTCTGTTTGCCAAAAGCCTTTCGTCGATTGCAGCGAAACGTTCTTATAAGTCTATCTATGATTTTCTGCAGCAGGATTCGGATCTGGCAGAGTTGGGTGCTATTTTTACTTATAAAATTCTCCCACGGTTCGTAGGGGATGTGCTATTCGCGCGTGTGTATGTAGAGGCCGTCTCTTTATTGCCTGTGGCATTTGAAGCATTGCCTCGCCCTGTCGTGAAGCATGTGATTACGGAAACTTTTTACCCACTAAAAGATTATCTGATTAAAGAGATAGAAGGATATCAGAAGCCAGAAGTGCCTGTCGTCAGCGAACTCAACGCCACAGTATACCCCTATAATAACGGTCCTATCCTTACCGACAGCCAAGACACGCTCTCAGAAGCAGATAGTGATGTAGCAACGCCTAGGTATTTATTAGAAGAGATGTATGGAAGTGGTATGGTCGGAGTGGGTGTACAAATGACGGTATCGATTATATTTACCGGATTGCATGCCATGTGTGCTTCAAACCAGGAATTTGCCCACGAAAAAACAATGCGCATCGGAACCGCGGTGTTTCTTTCTACATTATGTACGCCGCTCAGAGAAAATATCGTGCAAGTGACCTATATGGCGCGTGATACCATCTTAGAAATAGTAGATTTGCTGCCAAAATATATAGCAGCCTGGTGGGTGACGCAGCATCATGAAGCAGCATCGATGCCACCCCAAGAGGATACGCATAGACAAGAAGAATGTGGTAGCCTCTGTGTACCACTCATGCATATCTATGCCAATCCTGATTGCAGGATGAGTCCGGCTGAGGGCATGTACGATTATGACCCATTTAGGGAATCAGCCATGTGCGATATCATGCTGCAACACCAGCAATGTTCTGTTTTTGCTGGATCATAGAGAGATGGCTGCGAAACGGCTATTTTTCCTCCCGTCATTGTCTGTCAGCC
>Ga0206820_1129_pt1 | contig 12716 bp, 11 predicted proteins | sample Alteio_BWOrgCont_84_FD_152857 | JGI IMG/M metagenome (GOLD analysis project Ga0206820, IMG submission 152857) | Enriched cells from forest soil in Barre Woods Harvard Forest LTER site, Petersham, Massachusetts, United States -... | ecosystem: Environmental > Terrestrial > Soil > Temperate forest >...
ATTACCTAAAAAGCAACAACCAAAAGAAGAAATCTCTCCTTCAGAAGAGCAAGAGCCTCTTGAAGCCTCTCTTGCATTGCAAAATTATTCTTTACAAACTCATTTATGGTATTATTTAGATCTTCAGCATAATCAAAAAGGCCCTATCTCTTTTCCAGAGTTAGCATCGCTTTTTCAATTGCAACAACTTACTGAAGATAATTATATTTGGTGTGAAGAATGGGACAGTTGGAAACAAATAAAAGAGCTACAACCATCCCTATTTACTTAGATAAGCATCTACCAAGAAGCTTTAAAAATACCTGGAATTCTTCCTTCACTAGCTAATTCGCGAAAGCAGATTCTAGACATCTGGAATTTTCTTAAATATCCACGAGAACGTCCCGTAAGTCTACAACGGTTGCGCAGGCGCACAGGAGAAGAATTCCTAGGCAATTTATTCAAGTCAATAACTGCCTGCATTCTCTCTTCTTCACTTAATGCTGGATTTAAAATATTTTTTTTTAAAGCGAGCCGTTTAGTCCATTTTAACTTAACTAGGCGCTCCCTTCGTTTCTCTGTTTCAATTAAACCTTTTCTAGCCATATTACCATTCCCTTATTTTTTGCGAGCAGGGCCCTTTTGTCTCTGTTTTCGATTTGGGTCTTTTTTATTAATTACGTACAACCTTCCACATCTACGCACAATTTTATCTCCTTTAGAAGGGTCAGCTTTAATAGAAGCCCGCACTTTCATGAGTCTACCTAGTTGAATAAAATTAGAATTGCCATCATAGCTTTTCCACACTTTCTTGACAACTCCTAGTTTTCTCTTGCGAGATACCTTATTTTTACATTAAGATATCTATCTTCTAACTTGAGGAATAGCTGATGAAAAGAACCTATCAACCCAGTAAAAAAAAACGTCAAAAAACTCATGGATTTCGAACCCGCATGGCAACACCAGGGGGTAGAAAAGTGTTAAAAAGACGTCGCAAGCAAGGTCGGAAAAAATTGACAGTTTGAATTTTAAATTTCCAAAAAGCGCTCGCCTTCTCTCTCGATTTGAATACAAAACCCTATATAAAAAAGGTACTACTTGGAAGGGTTCTTCTTTAATTATTACCTACTGCCTTATAGGAAAAAATCAAGCTCCTAAGCTTGGACTGACTGTAAGTCGGCGTTTTGGAAAAGCAATAGAAAGAAATCGTTTTAAGCGAGCTATTAGAGAGGGATTTCGCTTGTTATATCAAAAATTTCCTCCTACTATAGCACTAAATGTTCAACCAAATATAGAAAATCAATCCATTACTAATCGTGCAGCTCAAGTCGAACTTAAAATCTTCCTATCCTCCCTCTCTTCTTAAAAAATTATTATCTTTTAATGCAAATCAAATAGAAGCCATCACTACTTCTGATGGCTTTATTTTGATTATAGCTGGGCCAGGCAGCGGTAAAACAATGGTAATTACCCATCGCATTGCTCATCTCATAATAGAAAAAAAAATCCCTCCAGAACAAATTTTGGGCCTTACTTTTACCAATAAATCTGCAGGAGACATGCAAGAACGCCTCGCAACTCTTTTAAATGAAGATAGTGCTCACAGAGTAATGCTTTCTACTTTTCACAGCTTTTGTATGTATGTATTAAGAAGAGAAATTGAAAGTCTGGGTTATACTAAAGAATTTAGTTTGTATAGTGAAAGAGATACATTAAGACTATTAAAAAATTTAGCTAAATATTATTTACAATTAGATGATACGACTCCTATTGAAAAAGATCTTGCAAAAATTTTACAAGCAAAACAATTAGGCACTAGAGCCAAAGAGTTTTCTTATCACAATGTACAAATACAAGAATTATTTCATCATTTAGAATTATCTATGTGTGCATATAATGCAGTAGATTTTGATACTTTACTATCCCTGACTGTAGAATTATTTGAAAGATTCCCTGCTATCCTCAATACCTATCAAGAAAAGTTTCGCTATATTATGATTGACGAATACCAAGATACTAACTCAATCCAAGATAAGCTATCCCATCTTCTCGCAAAAAAATATGGTAATCTTTGTGTGGTAGGTGATGATGATCAATCCATTTATAGCTGGCGAGGGGCAAATATTCAAAATATTTTACAATTTCCCTACTGTAAGCTTATCACTTTAGAACAAAATTATCGCTCTACCCCAACAATCTTGGAAGCTGCTAACAATATTATTGCTAATAATATACACCGATATAAAAAATGGCTTTGTAGTCAGAAAAAAATGGGAGATCCCATACATATTTTTCATGCTGCAACAGAAATAGAAGAGTCTACTACCATTATTGATCGCATTCTGCACCTCAAAGAAGAAAAAAAGTTACAATGGAAAGAGATTGCTATCTTATATCGCTCCAATATTCTTTCCAAACCTTTTGAGCTTGCTTTACTGGGAAGTTTATGGAAAAGTGAAAATGGCTGGAAAAGAGGAATTCCCTATGAAATTATTGGAGGTACAGAATTGTATGAACGAACAGAAATTAAAGATCTTGTAGCCTATCTCCGAGTTATCATAAATCCTTTTGATCAAGAAGCTCTGCTGCGCATTATTAATTATCCAAGAAGGGGCATCTCAGCTAAAACTTTAGATCTTCTCACACGTGTAAACCGTTGCCAAAAGCAACCTCTTTGGACAATCCTTTTGCAGGCTAAGGAAGGAACATTAGATTGCGTCCTAACATCTTCTGCTAAAAAGGGCATTTACCAATTACTCTCATTACTGGAAGAGACAAAAAAAATAATAGAAGTAAAAGGAGTGCATTTAGCTATTCGCCATCTCCTTACAGCTATTGATTTAAAAAAGCATATTTTAGAAGAATCAAAAACCCAAAAAATACAGGAGTATAAATGGGAAAATGTAGAGCAATTTCTACTCATGCTACAAGATTTTGAAGAGAATGAAGAAGAGAACTCTTTAAGTCATTTTCTACAATCTCTTGCTTTAGAAAAAAACTTTAAACGTAAGAAAGGGCTTCAAAATAATAGCATAAAATTGCTCACCTTTCACAGTAGCAAAGGACTAGAATTTCCAGCCTGTTTTTTAGTAGCTTTAGAAGATCATCTCGTTCCTCATGAAAAAAGCCTTATAGAGACTTCCCTGGAAGAAGAGAGGCGCCTATTTTATGTCGCATTAACACGAGCCAAGCATTACCTCACTTTAAGCATGTCGAGAACAAGGAATAAGAGGGGGAAAGAGGTGAAAACCACTCCCTCTCGTTTCCTTTATGAGATCCCCAAAGAACTTCTGTGCCTCACTAAAGCGAAAACGCTGACTCCATTTCAATGGTAGGCAAGGTTTTATCACTCTTTAAGAGATAAAATATTCTCTTATTTCACCCTATCTGAAAGGAGATAGTCCTTTACCACTCTTTCAAATTGTTCTACCTCTACTAAAGACTCACCTGGAAAGTATTTTTTTCCTCTATTGAGAATTTGTAAGGAGCTCTCTGCTAGGTCATGGTTAAACAAATATTCTGCCGTCATGCGATAGATACGCCACACCTCTTTATTTCGCTCACTAAAAGGAGAGTCTAAATAATTTATCACAGGTTGAATAGCCACTTTAGGATCTCCCTCTTCCTTACTAACCTCTTCTTGAAAGTCTAATAAAGCAAGTCGCAGAAGGGCGCCTTGGGAGTCAAAGGGGTCTTTTTTTTGTATAGTATTGCGGATTTTTTTCGCATCCTCTGATTCTTTTTTCCCACTATTACTAAGGTTACTATACAGCTCTACTAAAAAAAATAGGTCTTCCTTGCGCATAGCCCCTTCTTGCAATATTTTTTGCATTAGCAAAGTACATCGAAGATCTCTAGAGCGAAAATATAGAGATTTCAGCTCATGAGAAGTTGCTGTAGAAAAATGAGAGCTTTCTATATAGCGCAAAAGTTTTTTATATTCGCGAAATAAATAGCGCAAATGCCTTGCATAATCTTTTCCACTACAAGGAAAGTATGCAAACTTAGTAACCTCTTCTCCCTGACTATCTAAAAGAATCATAGTAGGCAGGCTGGCTACTTGAAATTTCTTTTTCAATTTGTGGTTTTCTTCCCAAAGATGTGAAGAAGGATGTTGCAATTCTGGAAAGTTAACCCTAACAAAGAGAAAATCCTGACAACAATTTCTTATAAACTCTTTATTCTCTAGTACATTGCAAACAAACTCTCGACTTGTACAACATGGATCCGATCCCAAAAATAATAAAACCAAAGGCTTTTGATAGGCTTGCGCAATTTCGCATGCTTTTTCAAAATCTTCTATAATAGGAATGCTCTTATCCAAAGAAAAACTTAGAGTCATATAAAAGAAGAAAAGTAAGAAAAAACATTTTGTTTTTTTCATTTTATCTGTAGTAAAATTAAAACGTTTTATGCCCTATCAATGGTTAAGAGATATAAATTATGTCTTCTTTTCTTCCCACTATAATTTTTCGACATCGAAAAGAAAATGGTAAAAAGTGCACTTTGAAACCAATACAAAGTTGTTTAGATGTACAATTTTATCGCTACCCATTGCTTACTTTTCCCTCTTTAGAAAATTATTTTATCCTATCTATGGAAGCCCCCTTACTTACAAAAGAAGACCAGGGAAAGAGTGTTTGCCTTATTGATGGAAGTTGGAAGTATGCTGCAAAAATGCAAGAATTTCTTTTATACCGCTACCCCTCTTCTCCTATGCGCTCCTTACCTAAGGAGTGTCAAACTGCTTATCCAAGAAAGCAAACGGCTTGCACAGATCCAAAACGCGGCTTAGCCTCTATTGAAGCCCTGTTTTTTGCCTATTTGATTTTGGGAAAAAAGAATGATACTCTGCTAGATGGATACTATTGGAAGAACTCTTTTTTGCTGATGAACCAACAATTAATCAATAGTTTCTAAGAATAACATATAAAACCTATTGCTCAAAATTTCAAAAAAAAATACTTTTCAAACCATCTATCCCATTCATTGTATGAGGAAAAGTGATTCATGTAAAAGAGAGTGCAACTCTTCCCCTAGAAGAGGTTTTCAAAAAATTGCATACAAATATGGAAGGCCTGTCAGAGCAAGAAGCAAAAAGAAGATTAAAAATCTATGGGAAGAATACCATTCATACGAAAAAATCTTACTCCACCCTTTCTCTATTTTTAAAGCAATTTTCCTCTCCTATTGTACTTATCCTCCTCTTTAGCTCTATTTTCTCTTTTATTTTAGCAGATAAAATGAATGGATCTATTATTTTTATCATCGTATTATTTAGTGCTTTTTTAGGATTCATCCAAGAAAAAAGTGCGGCTACTATTATCACTGAATTATTACATGTAGTTCGCACCACTATTATTGTAAAAAGAGATCAAGCTCAAAAAAATATTCCCATTGATTCCCTTATCCCTGGAGATGTCATTTGTCTACAATCGGGAGATATGATTCCTGCAGATTGTCTTTTATTGGAAGAAAAAGATCTTTTTATAGATGAATCCGCCCTTACAGGAGAATCTCTACCTATAGAAAAAAAAGCAGAAGTCATCCATGAATCCCTTACAGAACTCAAATATCCCAATTTGCTATTTATGGGGACTCATGTCATTAGTGGCGTAGCGACAGCACTTATTATTACCACAGGGAAAACCACCTTATTTGGACAAATTTCCGAGAAAATAGAACAAAAACCACCTCAAAGTGATTATGAAAAAAATTTTTATCATTTTGGGTATTTTTTAATAAAAACAACTTTCCTTTTTACTTTTGTCATTTTTTTACTCAATCTCTATCTTAAACATTCTTTACTAGAGGCTTTATTATTCTGCTTAGCCTTAGCTATTGGATTTACCCCACAATTGCTTCCTGCGATCATTACCATTAATTTAGCTAAGGGCTCTAAATTTATGGCAAAGAAAAAGGTCATTGTAAAAAAGCTAAGTGCTATTGAAAATTTTGGATCCATGAATGTACTTTGTTGTGACAAAACTGGAACATTAACGGAGGGGATAGTTACTCTTTATGCTGCATTAAATGTGGATGGTAAAGAAGACAAAAAAGTACGCCTTTACGCTACACTTAACTCCTCTTTGCAAACAGGATATCCTAATCCTCTGGATAAAGCTGTCTTATGTAATTCTACTATAGACACATCTTGGAAAAAATTAGATGAAATTCCATATGATTTTGTAAGAAAGCGATTAACTATTGCAGTTACAAAAGAGAGTGAGACAAAACTTATTAGTAAAGGATCGTTTCTAAGTATTCTTTCTATCTGCTCTAAGATTCACCTTCCTTCTCAAGAAGTTGTGGATATTGACAATTTTACACCTTCTCTACAATCTCTTTTTACTACTCATAGCCAAAAAGGATACCGCATCCTTGGCCTTGCCTATAAAGATTTTGACCCAAAAAAAGCCCTTACGAAAGAAGATGAAAAAGAATGCATTTTTTTTGGATTTTTACTCTTTTATGATCCTCCTAAAGCCAATATTCAAGAAATTTTACCCAAACTTATTCAATTAGGCATTCATATCAAAATGATCACAGGAGATAACCATCTTGTGGCTATGTATATTGCAGAGAAATCAGGATTCAAAAATTTGCAAATAATAACAGGGGATGCACTTGATGCTATCAATGATGCAGAAGCTGAAAAAGCCGTTTTAGAAACCGATATCTTCGCAGAGATGAATCCTATCCAAAAAGAAAGGGTTTTGCTTCTTTTAAAAAAGCAAAAAGATTGTATCATAGGTTATTTAGGCGATGGCCTAAATGATTCTATTGCTTTTCACGTAGCTGATGTTGGAGTGTCTGTTAACTCAGCGCCCCCGTTTATTAAAGAGAGAGCTGATATTGTGTTGCTCGATAAAAATCTCTCTGTACTCTTAGATGGAGTAAAAGAGGGAAGAAAAACTTTCGCGAATACAATGAAGTATATCTTAATGGCTACAAGCTCCAATTTTGGTAACATGCTTACAATATCTTTATCTTCTCTATTTTTAGGTTTTTTTCCAGCGCTTCCTAAACAAATTTTACTTACTAACCTCCTTGTTGATATAGCAGAAACTACAATCCCTACTGATAACGTAGACATAGAAATGGAAGACCTCCCTTGGAAATGGAATAATAAATGGCTGCAAAAATTTATGTTAGCTTTTGGACCTATTAGCTCTGTCTTTGACTTTCTCACTTTTTTTGGGCTGCTTACCTTTTTTCGGGTGAGTGAACTTCAATTTCAGACCACTTGGTTTATTGAATCGGTTCTTTCTGCAGTTGCTGTCACCTTTTTTCTTCGCACACGTCGTTTGTTTTATAAAAGTAAACCAAGTTCTTTTCTTCTCTATAATGGCTTAACCATTATGATTATTACTTTCTTTTTACCATGGATACCTATCTTCTCTACTTTGTTTTCCTTTGTCCCTTTACCTTTTCACCTTCTTTTATTCGCAGTTATTATTGTTATTGGATATCTATCTACAACTGAAGTAGTAAAATATTTTTTTTATAAAAAATACAATCCTACAAAATCCACGCAAAATAGAATTCCTAATAAAAAAAGGAGCATTTGACACTTGGATACAAACGTCAGAATTATATCGGAGAGCTAAAATGAGAATCCTAATAGGAGTATGAATGTATTTTTGGATAATGATAAGAAGTATGAAACAAAACTTCTTGAGATTTTACAAGACTAATGTTATCTGTTTTTCTACAAATTTAGAGTAGAATTTACATAGATTGATTTAGCTAAATATAAAAAAATGGGTTGTTACATTTATTAACAACCCTACTTTTATTATTATAATTATAATTTACTTAAGCCGCTATTTTTATGATAAATAAAATATTGGCACTCTTGATATTAAGCAATATATGCTATATCATCAAGAGCAAGAACTTCCTCTTTAATACGCTGAGCAGAGGTGTATAGCTTAGTCAATTCATCTGTGCTACCGGTAAATATTTTAAAGGCAGTTTGCACTACATTGTTATTGCGCTTCAAGCTATTTAGAAAGTCTTGTGATGCACATGCTATATTATAAGCTTCATCCCTTTTGCCATTGTTTAAGAACTGCACAGCTAACTGTAAATAGTGCTCTACTCTTTTATAGATCACTTTTTCGTTAACAATAGCCGGCATCGGTAAATGCAATGCTTGCCTAATCCGTTTCTGATTAGTCCTTGTATTTACTATAATTTCCTGATAATCACTTGTAATTTCATTTACAGACTCTTCAGGTGTTGTTTCCTTTTGACTTTCTTGAAGCGGAGGAAATGTATCACAAATAGACTCTGTATCTAATGAAGTAGCTGACTCATTTGTTTCAAGATCATCCAGGGGACCAATCCTCTTCATGCTCTCTTCAAGTTGATTTAGTAGTTTAAATGCTTTTTCATCAGTAAGCACATTTTTCTTAAAAAGATAATGACATATAAGAAAAGTAGCTCCTACTGCGCCAACTACTGCAGCACCCGATAGAACAAGAACCGTATTAGCAACATAAAATGCGGCTAAAGCACCAGCTATTGAAGCAAAATGTGTTATTGCTAGATTTGTTATTACATTAATGATTGGTCCAAACGCTGCATTAACGCTTTTTCCTACACTATAAATTTTATTCCCTACTGTTTTCACACCTGACCAGGAGGCTTGCAAGGCTTGCCCTACGCTGTGTGTAATATATTGCATGGGTTTATTATTTGTTATTGAAATATTCATAATTTATATCCTATTTATATTGTTTTTTTATTAAAACTATTTAATTTTATTACTAATTTAATTTAATTACAATTAATAATAATTAAATTAAACTATACTAATTATAATTTTTATTAAATTATTAAGTAAATTTATAATAAAAAATAATTACAAATATAAATATCAACGCAATTAATAAAATAAAACATATTACAAATATTGAAAAAATAAATTAATAAAATGTTTTATATTTTATTTAATAATTTAGAATATATATTGGACAATAAATAAATTAGTTTGTGAATAAGAAAGTATAAAAATTGATTTTACAGATTACAATAATCTGATTATATAAAGTATAAAGATTAAGTTTATATTATTTTTTTAGAAATAACTTTATACCACCAATCTAAAAAATGATCTACTGTTTCTCGTAAAGTAATTTGTTTTAAACATCCTCCATCAACACATTTGCGCAATAGGGGGCAGCGTTTAGTAAAATTTATACTATGAGGGCAGCTACCTTGATAATACCCATGATTAGCTCCTATTGGATTGTATATACTAGCCTTTGATGGTCCAAAAAAAGCATAGGTAGGAGTAGAGGTCAAAGCAGCTAAATGCAAGCTACTAGAGTCCATAGAGATTACTAGGTCTATCTCTTGCATGATAGCATGCCAAAGAGGAATGGAGAGATCTCCTAAAGAAATATCTTGATTACCAAGTTCATTTACATACCAAATCGCCTCTTTTTTTTCTTGTTCTTCTTTCCAAATAAATAAATATTGAGAAGCTAGGGGCTTTCTTAGGTATTGCAAAAAAGAGAGTACAAAGTGAGGATCAAGCCTTTTATTCTCCCATCTAGAAGAAAAACAAATCATAAAAACATTTTTATATTTTTTTTGTAAAATATGCTTTTTATAAAATTCTAATTTTATTTTTTCTTGAATAGATAATAAAAAAAAAGAATGACTACTCTTTTCTATTTTTTCTTGTTTCCCAATTATTTGCTCTACTAGGCAAACATATTGTTTTTGTATAGAAATATCTTTAGAAACACTATAATGATATCGAGTAAAAAAAAGATTAGGCCATTCCGAAACAGAAGAAGAGTCAAAGCCATGCTTTGCCTTAGCTTTTGCAAAAAAAGTGACTAGCCCAGACTTACAGTTTCCTTGTAGATCAATAACCATGTCATAAGAAATTTTTCGCAAAGAGCAAATCCATTGCACGATTTCTTTGGTAGGTCTCTCTCTTCTCCACTTTTTTGTATTACAAATAATAACGCGATGAATATAGGGGCAAGCAAGAAGAAGATGGGCAAATGGCTCTTCTACTACCCAATCAATCTTACAATTTGGCACTTGCTTTATAACAAAATGCAAGGCACCTAAGGATTGTATAATATCCCCTAAAGCAGAGAGCTTAACAAATAAAATTCTTTCCATCTATCACTCCGGTAATCTCTTTAAATTCTTTGGGAATAGGAGCTTTGTGACAAATTACCTCTTTTGTAAAAGGGTCTTGGAAAGATAATTCATAGGCATGAAGAAACATTCTTGGCGAAATAATAGTTCCTCGATATTGAGAGTCTCCTAAAACTGGAAATCCAGCTTCACTCAGTTGTACTCGTAGTTGATGCGTACGTCCTGTATAAGGATGAAGGAGTAAAAGAGTAGTGGAAAGGTTTTTTTGCACGATCTGAAAGAATGTAATCCCCGGCAAGCCTTGTTCCGCTTTGCCACTCCAAATAGACTGCCCCAAAAGCTGTTTTTTTTTCTGAAAAAACCCCTCTAATTTTCCCTCCTTCTTTTGCCACAGCCCTTCTACAATAGCTACATATTTTTTTGTTACCGCTCTCTTTCGAAATAGACCTTCTAGTTTTTCTTTTGCTATGGGTGATTTTCCTAAAAGAATAATTCCTGACGTCTCCTTATCTAATCGATGTACCAGATAAACTGGTTGTTTTAAGATCCTAAAAAAATTTTCTTCTGTAGAGGAAATCCCAATAGGTTTATTGCAGAGTAAAAAATGCTCCTTTTCTATCAATATTTCCATAGGGCGAATGAAAGATTTTCTCCTCTCAAAAAAAGAGAGGTATACTTTGATTACTTGCCCTAATTGCAAGCGAGAAGAAGAAATTTTGCAAATCTTTTGATCTACCTGTACTAGACCCAAATCAATACAACTCTTAATTTGCTTTGTCGACATAGCTGGCAAAGAGAAAAGTAAAAATTGTAACAACCCCCATTCTCTTTGTTCCAGCTCAACTGCAAAAGCGAGAAAATTATCGCGCATACAAGCGTTCTAATACTTCCACTAGTAAGCGTATCCCCATTCCTGAAGCAGGAGTAGTATGGTAATATTTTGGACGATCTGTAAATCCCGTATAAGCAATATCCAAATGCGCCCAAGGAAGGTTATCTTTTACAAAAGCCTCTAAAAACTTAGCCCCTATAATAGCTCCTCCGAGTCGGTCTTTACTACAGTTTCTTATATCGGCGATTTCTGATTTTAATTTTTGCGCATACTCTTCATCCATAGGGAGAGGCCAAACTCTCTCTCCAGACGCTTCTCCAGCTTCTGAAATAATTTCAATCAGATCCTTATTATTAGAAAAAAGTCCGGTTCTAAATTCTCCAATAGCTACCCCAATCGCTCCAGTAAGGGTGGCTAAATCAATAATTCGAGCAGGTTTAAAATGTTTTTGGCCATATGCGATCGCATCTGCTAAAATTAACCGTCCTTCTGCATCAGTATTGCCTATTTCTACTGTTTTCCCAAGAAAGCTCGAGTAAACATCTCCCGGCTTATAACTTGTAGCATCTATAGCATTCTCTGTTAGAGGAATTACTCCTACTACATTTGCCCTTAGCGAAAGCGAGAGAATAGCTTGAAAAATTCCAAGCACAGCTGCAGCTCCTGCCATATCTCCTTTCATAGTTTCTATACTTCCGGTAGGTTTTAAATTTAAACCACCCGTATCAAAGGTGACCCCTTTACCAACTAGCAATGTAGTATCATCTGATTTTGCTCCTCCAAAATATTGCAAAACAAGAAGTTTTGGCTCTCGATCTTCTTGACAAGATCCGCGTCCTACTGCTAATAAAAGACCACACCCCTCTTTCTCTAGTTCTTTTTTGCCCAATACAGTTACTTTGAGTGTAGAAAATCTTTTAGCCAGAGAGCGCCCCATTTTTGCCATAAATTCAGGCGTTACATCATCTGCATTACCATTCACTAAGTCTCGAGCAAAATTTACTCCTTCTATAATGGAGAGAGTTCTTGCAATACTCTCCTTTGCTTGTGATCCCATTCCTATGATAGTAAGTTTTTCAATAAGCTTCTTTTCTTTTTTATGCTTATAGGAAAGAAAGTCATAATTAGTAAGTGCAACTCCCTCTACAGTAGCTATACTTACATCAAGAGTAGAAATTTTGTTTATTTTAGGCAGAAATAAGGTGCAAATTTTCCATTTTTTTTGATGGCACATTTTAGCTACATAAGAGTAAGCTCTACGCAATTTTTCTTTATCACAAACCTCTTTTTTACCAAGTCCAAGTAGCAACAACCTTTTATGTATATTACTTGTAGTATAGATTATTGTAATTTCTCCTAACTTTCCCTCAAAATCATGTGATTGCACAGCTAACAGTACTACTGCTTCATATTCTTTAGAAGAAATAGCCATCTCAGCCCTTGTTTTACCTTGCCAAAAAGGAATAACGAGCACATCGCTCTTTTCTTGTTCGTCTAATTGCTCAAAAGCTTTAACTTGCATTGCACCCTCGTATTAAAATGGAATTTCTTCATCTGATAATATTTCCCCCATTTCCTCTCCCTGTCCCCTTACTATTGGATTAAATTCTTCTCCATTAAAAGGGTCAGAAGAGGCAGAATTACCCATAGATAAAGGATTTTGTCCTTCGCTTACACGATCCCCTTTTCCAAATGGATTAAAAGAAATATCGACAGCTACTACATTTAAAGAGATTTGAGGCTGCCCTTCCCTATCCATAAAAATTTCAGGTTTTTG
>Ga0206820_1131_pt1 | contig 12251 bp, 10 predicted proteins | sample Alteio_BWOrgCont_84_FD_152857 | JGI IMG/M metagenome (GOLD analysis project Ga0206820, IMG submission 152857) | Enriched cells from forest soil in Barre Woods Harvard Forest LTER site, Petersham, Massachusetts, United States -... | ecosystem: Environmental > Terrestrial > Soil > Temperate forest >...
ACAATGCCAAGGCTCACATCTGAGCAAGAAACCGAGTTGGCTAGACAAATGGTAATGGGCGGGCCGGTTGCTGCCTCTGCTAGTCGCCAGTTAATACAGGCACACTTGCGCTTAGTGGTTGTAATTGCGAAGAAATACCAGGGACGAGGCCTCACTCTTCTCAAATTAATTGAAGAGGGCAATGTGGGTTTAACTCGCGCAGCTGATAAGTTCGACTACACGAAGGGGTTCAAATTTAGCACTTACACTACCTGGTGGATTCGCCAAGCGATTACGCGGGCGATAGCCGATAAGGCAAAAGTTGTTCGGCTTCCTGTCCATTTAATTGAATCTATTAATCTGCTCAAGAAGGTAACCAGAGAACTTGCCAACGAAAAGGGGAGAAAACCTACAAACGAAGAAATAGCAGCATCGATGAATATATCGACGGATGAATTGATCAATCTCATACGGGTTGCCCAAGAGCACGATGTGCCGACGCAAGCCAAAGATGAGGAGCTTTCCCCGATTCAGGAAAAATTGCGAGATGATATTAGCAAATTCTTGTGGACATTATCCCCCAGAGAGCGCGATGTCTTAAGATTGCGTTTTGGATTGGATGACGGACGTCAACGAACTCTGGATGAGATTGCTCCCTTGTTTGGAGTAACCCGCGAACGGATTCGCCAAATCGAAGCAAAAGCTTTGCGTAAGCTCAGGCATCCCAATCGCCCAGACATATAACAGATACTATTTTAGCCGACTTCTCGATCCAGACCCCAATCGCCTTCAGTTAAGGTTCAGCGGTTGGGCCTTTGTGTGAAAAGAGCGCAGCCAAAAGGAACAGCGATACAAGCAGCAGCTCCTGTGACTACCAGTCCAGTTGTGAGCACGCGTTTTTTTAAGTGATTTTCAGACAACTGTTTGTGCACCGTTGAGGCGTGAAGATAATTTGAAATATTGTTCGGATCTGAGTTTAAGGTAGGGTCAAAAGCAATTCGGTTTTGCGCCGAAGCTACTGAATCGCTAGCACTTGGCTGTTCATCGTTGGCAGTGATAGAAAATTCGAAAGCCCGAGGGGAGCTAATCTCGGCGATATTTCTTATTGGAACCACTATAACCCCGCTGGCCGTTTTGATTCGTAGCAAATTTGTCGATGAATCTATAATGTGACCGAGATACTTGCTACCATCGGTAACCGCGATAGATTCATTGACACCGTGACCGTCGAGAGCCTTGATACTGTATCCGCCTGTAAAAATGGCAAGTCCTTTGATTATGCGGCTTGGTCTATCACCCACTGCATGTGCATGAATTAACTGACCGGATAACTCAGCTTCTCGAATTGAATCTGTTGCATCTGAAAGCACGCTGATTTCATTATCCTTCATTACGACAATGCCTTCTGACAGGTGCAGAGGGCCGACAATCTTAATAGTTGCTCTACCGTTTAAAATGCCGGACTGCATTTTATCTTCATTGGGAACAAGCGGTGTTCCTTCGGACATAGCTGGTGACCAAAGTGATTGGAGAGTTAATAAGCTCATAACCGTAAGTGCTAACTTATGCATCTTCTTCCTCCTTATCGAGTTTGTCACAAGGCTCGAACGACAAGCATTATATTGAGTAACTCCTTGTAGATCTGAGAGACGTCCGCTTTAACGTCCATGAGCATGGCTTCTCGATCATCTAGCATATTCATAGTGATCGTATTTTTCTGTGGGATCGTACCGGCCAGAGTTCTCATATACAAGCGCCCTTTCTGGGTATTTTGCGGCGGGATGCGCCCGAGCTCCTCCCAGCGCTGAATTAATAATTGCCGCCTTGTCACTTTAGTACCTGGCAGCGTCGCGTTTAGATAGCGCCAGATGACATCAGGGTATTCAGTTTCGTCATCGTTTGGTCGCTTAAATACTTTCGCAAGCATATTGGGCTTAATGTCACCGGATAACTTAACCCCGGCGTTTTGTTTGAGAGCATAGCCGCCCAGACCTGCTGAAGCAAACGAACCGCTTGCTTCGATAATTTCGCCAGGTAGTTCGAATCGCGAGTTGGGAAACGTTTCGAAGGGCTCCTGCAATGTGGTGCCCACGCCGGTGATAAAACCGTTGGTAACAATATTGGCGATTGCATTAGTTTTGATTGCTGCATCGCGTTTGTTCCCCATAGCTGATTTTAATTCGTCCGCTTCCGATATCTCCCCGTCTATCTCGGCTATGACTTCCTGGCATTGCAACATGGTCGTAAGCACCACCTCGCCGATCTCCTGCCTCAAGCTTGTACTTTCTGAGCTCAACGGAGCCGTGCCATGTTTGTGTTTCTCATGCTCACTTAGCGTACGCAGCTTTAACAATAGTTCTACCAACCCCAGCTCTTTTGCAAGTTGCAGCGATGGTGGTTTGAGGCAGCACGTTAAACAAGCTTGCGCTTTTTCTACACGTATGTCGGTTTCAGATAAATCTTCCGGATCAGCATATGAAGCTGTACATAGCTGGACAGATGCTATGGCAAAAAATATGGCAGCAATCAAACGATCCTTCCGCATAAACGGTCTATAGTCCGTGCTCTCAACCAGCAAAACTTACTAAATTCGGACAGGCAATTATATCTTGCAATTTAGGCAGCGAGCATTGGTATCGTCTTAGGTTTCCCGCTCAGCCTTTGCTTGACTTCTTGGGTTGCTCCTCGCTACCCTATTGGGATAGTATGGCAGAAGGTTTTGAGCTTTTATACTGACAGGCTAGAAAAGTGCCTAATTATCCCCGTTTGAGATTAGCCGGATGGCATTTGAGGAATAAGGTTCTTGCTTGAATTTTGGAGGGTTGAGAAGCGTGTTTCGCTTTGCTGAACATACCTGTGGTGATTGCTTGCTCAAGTGCATTGACTGCAGTGCGCAGATTTGCCCCAAGTGTCTTGTGCAGTGCCCTGTGGGTAATCGCTGTCGCAAATGTACAAACAAATTTGCCAGCCACTTATTGCAAATCGATATCTGGGTGATTTTACGCGCTTTCGCTGGGGGCTTTCTGGCGGGACTTTTATTCACGGGGTTAGAAGGAATTATTCCACTGGGTGGGTTCTTCATGCTCCTTATCGTATATATACTGGGATCTGTTGCCGGCAATTTGATTTTCAAAATTAGTAAACGCAAGCTGGGTGGTAAGGTGGCCCTCACGGTGACAGCAGGTTTACTCTGTGGCAGTTTTTCAGCTAGTTCCGCTTGGGGAAATTTTTACGGAGAAACAATAGCGCAAGTGGTGGCACAGAGTCGTGCGCCTTTATCAGCTCAAACAAAAGTACCTGGCGGGGACAATCATGACACAAGCCAGAAGGCTATTGATGATGGAACTGAGCAAAGTGCAGTTGATGACGCTTCCTATAGGGCGGCATACGCAGCCGCCTTGGCCCGTGCAAATATGGCACCATCCCCGATATCATTGGCGTTAATCATTTTTGCTCTTGGTGCAATTACTCCGTTTCTTGGTTGGGGTAACCCCCTTTCCAATCTGTTCAGGCGCTAAGCTGAGCGGTTTCTGTTACGGGTTAGAGATTCTGATCTGTGACTCTATTTCGTCTAAACGTGCAAGGCGCGCTTTTAAGATTTGAGAGGGCAATTGGCCCATTTTCGCTAAGTGCTGTCTATAAATTGCATGGCTTATGGCAGCTTTAGGAGTAGCAATTAGTGAGTAAGCTTGTCCTGTTGTTTGTGAAATTTGGCCCGCGAAGTTAATGCGATTGGCGACAATTGGATCTGAGCGATATCCATAAAATGAAACGGTATTTCCTATGGATCTAGCTAATCCGGTTAAGCCAATTATAGGCCCGGCTATGGCCTGCTGTGCCGCCACTCGTCTTAGGCGCTGGATTCTCGTTTCTTCCTGTGAGAGTGATGCATCCAGCACTTGAGAGCTGCGAATCAGGAAACCAATCTCAGTAATAAATTGCTTGTCGGAAGTATTTTGTGCTCTCTTTGATAAGAGATCGTCGAGATCATCCCATTGTTGTCGCAACTCATCTAGCGTTCTTGGCCTGTCTTGCGGAAAGATTTTAGCCAGTTGTCGTTCTTGATATTTCTGCATAAGCAAAGCTGCAACGTCCCTAATCAGAGGATTCAACGTCGCTAGACTATTTGCTACAAGCGAAGTTATGGCAGCATTGCCTTTAAGGTACTTTTTTGTAAATGATTGCAATGTCAAAATTGATGAGGCAGCTGAGGCAAAATTGCGAGCCGTGTCAATACTATAAAATGTATTCTCGCGCCATTCTGTCTCCCGCGAGAATACGCTCCAGGTTTTAAATTCAAAAAGCAACTGATTTCGTACATGCTTTAACAAGCGGCCTTCAAGCACTGTAATCTTAGAGGTATCAGGGCTGTTCTCTGTGGCGACAAGATTTTCTCTTTGACCTAAAAGATCATCTATCGTTTTTAGCGAAGATTTGACAAAGTTCACTGAACGCCTTGGAGAGAAGCCTTGTTGTCTGGCACGCAAAGCCACATAAGTGTTCTGCCCAAGTTCAACTGCGGAGCTTGTACCGTTTACAGCCGCACCTGTTATTGCAGATTCCAGCCCACGCTTGCGAGAGGGTATCGAGATCAGTGCCGGATCATCGAGGGCCCGGGCTCGCTGACTGAGATCTAATACGTTATTGGCGAAAATGGCTCCTGTGCCCGACTCTTGCGCCAACGGGTAGAGGATCGCTCTGCCGCCCCAATGATAGTTAGCCTCCAAACGAAGGTGAATGTTGAAACGAGACAGCTTGATCAACTCAAGCAGAATTTTTCGATCTAATTCAGTTATCTCGTTTTGCTCATGGCTAAGGTAGATACTGCGCTGAATTTTGGGAATTGGCGGCGCTTCTTCGGCAAAGCAATAGCGGCACGAAAAGAATTCAAGAAGTGCAACGAAAAAAGCTAAGGCACGTATTCGCAAGGCGAACATTCTTCCTGGCATCTGGGTAAAGACCACGGTATTATATCCGGTGGGTCTATTGCCAAGCTTGAATTTCGTTGCTTCAACGCTTAATCTTTAGCTACTCATCATTTTAACCCGACTACAGGGAGTTTAAAAATAGTGCATCGATATTCTCAACTCTTTTTTCGCTTGACGGCAGGAATATTGGCAATTGCTTCAGCCTTTTCCGGCATAAACCAAGCTGAGGCCACGCTTCTGCTTGGAGGTGTTCAACAGTCAAGTGATTTAACGGCAATTACTCCTGGATTGTCGCGCGAGATTGCCAGAGCTGCCGAACAGCCGTCAGTAAATTGGTTTGAAATACCCCGATGGATGGCTGGCAAATGGACGAAGGAAGGGGACGTCACTATTAACATGACCGATTTGCGTAGTGGTACTGAATGTAGTGGCAATTCTTGGCGGGCGAATCGTATGACTAGACAGTTTGGACACCAAATTGATAAAGCGGGAAATATGTGGTGGGCATTACTTGAGCCAGCGGAGCAAGAAGGTGAAGCACAGCAGGGGGCTGTGCAGTTTCTTGTTGTTGGCCTTAAATTGGAAAGAGTAACTGCTAATGAGGTGATCACGCGAACGCGCTATTTAGTGACGGAATGTAGTGGTTGGGGTGTGTGCAAACAGTATCAGCAGGAGGCTCTTAATCACTATTCTCTTAGCAACGACGGCGCTTTGCGAAATCGCAGTTATAACCGCGTCTTCGATTTAGCTGGCCGACCCCAGCGTGAGGCTGTCCTTATTTCACAGTGGCGAAAGGTCGGCCCGTTTATACCGGTGCAAACTTTCCACGGAATTGACTTGCGGCAATCACTTAATTACTACCTGCGTACGCATAATCTAGAGCAACTGGCTACTCAAAGCTCCTTTCTGAACTCACCTTAGTATTGTGGATTGTTGGCTTTGTTCCGACAAAAGCGAAAGAGGCAGCGGCAAACACTTCAGTGCCAACAATTGAAAATCAATAAACAGACGATCTGACCTCCGTCGAAAAGGCAGCTGAAAGCAAACAAATTATGCTCTCGACGAATGGAGCAAACAGGTAGCACCTGCTAAAATCAGTGCGGTTGTAGTTGCTGCTAAAAAAAATGTCCACGCCTGACCATGGTATGAAAGAATGATATTCGGATTGAACTGGAAATTCTTGTTGAGTTCATGCGCAATCATAATTATGTCGTGCTTGCTTTATGTGTTGGCGTATGTGCACGGTTTTATGTCTGCATCAGTGTTACAGATAGTCCAGCCTAATACGAACGTTCTAAATGTAAAGCAAATTAAACCGATTCCTTCCTCTTTCGAAATAGCTATTAATCCGCCAGCAGCATTGAATGGATTCACTAAGTCCAAGGTTTATCAAATTCGCAGCAAAATGGTGCTGCAACATCCAGAACTGATCTTCGGTACCTATAAACCATCTGATGCCGTTTTTGGACAAATTATAGATGAAAAGCCTTGGTGGGGGATTATTGGTCAATTCTTTTATGGTAGCGGGCAATATAGCACTTACGGAGACTCAGAGGAGAGTCGCTTTATCCTCAATCCATTTTTGTTAGCCAGTCCAGAATTTTACGGCTTTACATTCTATGAAGGTGGGCGATTTCGTTGGCGGCAGGGCGTTACGCGCGACGCTCTGGAACAAGCAAAATTTCCGTTTTATTGTCATCCTCATGATTTGAAGTGGTATCCGCAATCCGCTTCTGCCGAAGTAACGTACGATGTTGCTAGTTACCTTAGTATGTTAAATAAATATGCCGCCTATCCGCTTGAAATAGAAAAAGACGGCACCTTTGAATTAATGGCATACAATGCTCGTGACTTAGGATGCAACTATGTCTTCACTCCTCCAAACGGATCAATCAATGTTGTTAACGATAATGGAGATTTAAAAGTACCTGTCGAGCTGCGTCAAATGATTCATTGTGGTGGCAGCTGCGGTTATCCTGGTGGCTGCAATAATATGAGTCCAGCTGTTCCTGAAACAGATAAACTTAGAATTACAAAACTGCCCGCTCAGCTCAATCTAATTTTTTGGCGTCATAAGCCGGAGTCTGTAAATGAACCTGCTGACATGACTTACATAATCAAATTTAAGTAGTGATCAAAACAATCATTACTTTTCTGTTGTTTTAATTTTAGTATTTTGATTAGGTATGCGATCTGAAAGCCCATGAGAAGTGAGATAGAGCTTAAAATCTTCTTTCAGATCTAACTTGGTGTTTGTGCCGGTTTCAACTGGATGGAATGGGCTTATCAAGGTGTGAGTCGTTTGAGCGTCGGCTGCAGAACGACCGAAATATGCTTTTGGAGTTATTCATTTGCTTTAAGGATTTGGCGCTGGCCATTAAATTGCTTGGCTTCAATGCTGTAGTCACTTAATCCTGCATTCTTTCTAGGTAGTTAAAGATGCGCAGGTACTTGCTGGGAAGGGATGGTGGGCACAAATAAATTTGCAACCCAAGGAACATCGACAAAAAGCAAAGCAAAGAATACGCAGACACACAAACAAGCATAGCTAAGAAAATATGGCTGTTGGAACAGCTTCTCCGGGTTTTGCACAGGACTGTCCTCAAGAAAGCCAAGATATATATACCAGGCAACGAAACCGGCTATAAATGGCACGGACAAAATGAGTTCCATGCGATAACGTACAATGAACATACCAAAGAATAATCCGAATGCCACACCAAAATACGTAATACTTACAAGTAATCGCATTTCGTTGTAGTGGCGAAATGAATGTCTATAGGCGGAGGGCAACTTGTCGAATTTGACGGTGAAGATGACCATGTTCATTTACTCGTTAACTACCCGCCCAAGGTCTCTGTCTCGAGCTTGGTCAATAGTCTCAAAGGTGTTTCTTCAAGGCTTTTGCGACGTGAGTTTCCTGAATTACCCAAGCGGTATTGGCAAGGAACTCTCTGGTCACCCAGCTACTTTGCAGCATCTTGCGGCGGCGCATCAATCTCCATCATTAAGCAATACATTCAACACCAAAGAACCCACGACTGACTGCTTACGCGGTCGCGCCTTATATCCCTGCTCTCAAGGGCAAGGTTTTACGGCGCCCTGATAACCAGAAAAGATGCTTGGCATAAAACTTGGCACTATCAGGTCGTTAATCATAAATAAGTCTAAGCGGTCGAGTATTAGAAGAAAAGACGGGGGCAGCTTCTATCAAAGGCGCAAGGCCTTCCTAGGATTAACGGAATTTTTACATCTGACAGCCCCTTCAGTCATGAATTCTCCCCGCAGTGAATCTAAACTCTTCCATTGTCGAAGCAAATCTGGTGAACGGAGTACCAAGATGTCCATAGAAAGGAGTTCGAAAAAAACCTTCAAGCTAATAGAGCATACAAAGCGACGGCTCTCTGGTTTTCGTCAATCATGGGGGATGAACCAGCAATCCTCTATTGTTGTCCGAAGTTCGGAAACAGGTCTGATTGATATGATTCCAAAGTCGGCCAAAATAGGTATTTATTTCAGCGATACTGGTGGCGGTCACAGAAGTGCAGCCGAAGCTGTCAGGGATGGAATTGCATCTGTAATCGAAAGAGAAGCAAGGACCGCCATCAAAGTGTCTCTTTTGACTCAACCAATTGTCGAACACTCTCATCCAGTCATCCAGGGACTCGTTTCTATATACAATTATCTGGCTCGCGAGCATACGACTTGGATAAAGTATCTATATCACTTTCTTCACGTCTTACGCATTGAATCCAGTAGTTACCATCTTTGTTACGGCTCATATGTGCGTTACGTGCTTGAACAACAACAACCCTCCTTGATAATTGCAACGCATCCGATGATTGCTGAAGCTTTGGCCAGGAGTCGCGATAAAGTTCTGGATTCTTCCGTTAAAGTAGTCGTAGTTGTCACGGACCCCAATGAGCAGTTGTGGCGCGCTTGGGCTTGCAAACGGGCAGACCTGATCATAGCTCCCAACGAGATAGTTCGCCGTAGATTGATAGATTGGGATATCGAGCCAGCCAAGATTCGCGTATTGGGGATGCCAGTTCATCCGGACTTCCTGTCGAAACCTCGAGTTTCACGTGCTAAATTCTTATCGAACTTGGGACTTGCGCCGAACGTATATACGGTATGCATCAATTCTGGATGGGCTGGCAATGCGCATCTTCTTGATACTTATTTGGCGTTGGCAAAGTGCAGCCAACCAGTGCAGGTAGTTTTCTTGTGCGGTTATAACCAACGACTTTATCAAGCAGCGCTTTCAGAGGCACGACGAACAGGCATTCCTACAGCAGTATTACCCTTCTTTGACCAAATGTCTGATCTCATGAGCGCTGTAGATGTAATGGTGACCAAACCCGGTGGCCTGACTACGTACCAGGCTCTGGCTCGCCGACTACCTCTTGTCCTGGACAATACCATTGAACCTATGCCACAAGAAGCTCCCACTATGAAAATGCTGGTCAACTGCGGTATGGCCACGCGACTTGATAGACCCGATGATCTTCCGAAAATTATCGACGCAATGCAAGTCCGCCACCAGGCATCGGTTACTCTGCCAACAACCTACGAGCTCAATTCGACAGACCACGCCATCTTTGACATAGCCGAATCAATTCTCGCACTGCAGTTTCAAGATATATTCGCTGAGACTTCAATCGAGGACGTCGCTTAAGGTTGAAGACCCAGAGCAACATGTCTTTGTCAACGCACTAATTTCCAATATCGCTCTGCGTAAATAGATGCTGGATCGAGGCTATGTGTGTATTTCCGACTCTCCAGGTGGAAAGTCGCCAAATTTTCGTAGAGCATTTTCATTTGTGATTTGTAAGCGCTAATGGCTTTTGCAATCTGTTCCAGGTCCTCTAACTTCGTTGTAGCAATTACTTCTGGCTCGACCGTCAATCTTGCTTCTCTTAATGGCATTTTCAGCTTGCGTCCTGCCCAGAGCAAATAGCGGAAGCGCTCTCGTTTATTCTTAAGAAGATTTTTGTACATACTCACTTCTTTTAGACCTTCGGCAAATGATCGCAAAGAATTATGTTTGTCCGACTCCAGGTGAACAGCATCCGGTTTTACTGAATCTGCTTGGATATCCGTCATTCTTATCGCCAGGCTCTCAGGCAGAAAGACGTAAGGGCGATCTTCATAAAAGACGATATTTGTATTAGAGGGTAACTTGCACCATAACTGGTGCACATGCCTATGATCCACATGAGTGCCAATTGCCAGAGGAAGAAAAATCGTCTCGATCGCATATTCTTGGCAAAGCAGCATTACTTTTGTCAAAATTTTGTCGTTTAAGCTAGCATCACTTTTATGATTGCCTAGCACTATCGACTGAAGGCTCCAGTAAAACCAATTACGGAAGGGGGCATCACGAAATCCTAACCAGATTGGCTTGCCCATTCCGAGTATCTCTGCGGCGTTCTTGTCTTCAAGACGTCGATTCTCGTATAAATCTTTGCCCGGCAATAAGCTTATACTGTGGCTAAAGACAGTTGCCACCAGTATCTTCTTTCCCGCTTGCTGTTCCTTAAGTAGTCGCAAAGCGCATGAGAGCGTAACATCATCAAGATGTGGAGCGAGAAATAGACAATCGTACTGGTGGGTTCTACTCACTTGCTACCTTCTTTAGTCTGTAACTGGATCAGTGATGGTCCGCAAATACTCAAAGACAAGCTCTTTATTTTTAAGGCCGGTGGCAACATCGACTACAAAGTCAGGGTCTATTTCACTCAAGAGTGGAGAACCATTCAGATCCATGAAAGTAGCACATGTGATAACAGCCGTTTGCTTATTACCCTCATCAAACGAATGGTTTCTTGCAAAATAGAACAAGTACGCGGCTCCAGCCCTAAGAACTGTTGGATGGAATCGTTGGTCGAATGTACCTCCTTCGACTATCCCCATGACGGAACGAACTTGGTGCTCATCAAATCCAGTTGGTTGACCGGGATCAAGGATGGATAGATGCAAATCAACGATTTCGTCAAAGGTTAGGTAGAGCATCGGGGTAGACCATTCGGTAAATTTGAGTAGATTAAATATACCATAAATGTTAAACAAAGGGTTTACTAATAGTATAATAATCGTATATGATGGCTGTAATGCACACGGGAGGCGCGCTCCATGATTAAGAAGCTCTCAAAACATGGCAGTGGCAGGGCGCTGACCTTAGATAAGTCATTGCTTGATCTGCTAAACATAACTGATGACACTTTTCTGAAAATTACCACAGACGGAAAAGGTCTTAGCATTTATCCTGTGGATCCCGAAAGGGAAAAGAAGTTTCAGCAAGCAAAAGAACGTAGTTTGACTATGCAAAAGAAAACTATCAAGGCGTTGGCTGATAGATGAATCCCAGTGCAACTAGAAATGAAGCGGGAGTCTGAGAGATTTCCCCTTCTGCTTCTATAAATTGAAGCCGAACATCTAAGGAAAATCAGCGCAGTTATGGGATGCTCTCATGACAGCGCCTCCCTATGGTCGAATGTCCGCGGCGGGGTAAAGCTTGCCACCAAATATAGTTGCCTCAACTTTAATGTTTCGGATTGACTCTTTTGGCACGTCGTAGGGACTAGCATCCAGCACAACGAAGTCGGCAAATTTGCCGGGCGCTATGCTCCCGACCTTGTCTTCAACGCCAAGCGTATATGCTGCATTCGTCGTTACCATTCTGACGGCCTCGTCGACGCTGACTCTCTCTTCTGGTCCTCGCACTTCGCCCGATAATCCGAACCGATTCACGGCAATCCATATCTCCTCTAGTGGAAGTGGTGGGGCCACAGGCGTATCGGCATGCATAGAAGTAGTTACACCGGCATCGACCAACGTCCTTAGGCGAGCGGCTGTATAAGCTCGCTCAGAACCGATATAAGGTGCTGTCAGCTCAGAGCGAGCATACAGGTAGCTTGGATTGACGCTGACCACGCCGCCGAGGGCTTTGATTCTAAGCGCCTGCTCCGGTGTGGAAATTCCGTAATGCTCAAAAGTAAAACGGTGATCCGCACGAGGTTGCGCGCTCATGAGTCCCGCCAATGCATTGACTGTTGCTTCATTCCCTGCATTCCCGTTGGTGTGGACATGTATGTGGAATTCTGCCTTCCACCAGGGAAGCCAACGTGGCACCATTTGCTCAGGCGGGGTCGTAAAAATCCCTTGCCTGCCGTCTGTGTATCCCGGATTTTCCATCGCCATGCCGAGACTTAAGAAGGCGTCGTCGGCAAAAAATTTTACGCCGTTGAATATCAACTTATCTGTATTGCGCGCCGTGAACCCTTTGACAAAATCGACTGCTTCAGCACCTTTAAGCCCGGTCATCGTGGCCCCGTCGGTGAC
>Ga0206820_1132_pt1 | contig 12090 bp, 13 predicted proteins | sample Alteio_BWOrgCont_84_FD_152857 | JGI IMG/M metagenome (GOLD analysis project Ga0206820, IMG submission 152857) | Enriched cells from forest soil in Barre Woods Harvard Forest LTER site, Petersham, Massachusetts, United States -... | ecosystem: Environmental > Terrestrial > Soil > Temperate forest >...
GCTGGTGCGAGCCGTCGCGATCAACAACGCTGCTGTATTGTCCAATGACACTAACGATTTCGTTCCATTTCCTATCATCCTGTGCAAGCGTCTTCCCGTTATCAGACTTACGCTACTTCTCCAACAGATAGTTGTGAGGAATGGCTATGGATCGTCGAGCATTTACTGCCCTTGGACTCAGCGCAGCAGCAGCTGCTTTTCTCAAGCCTGCATTTGCGCAGATAACATCACCTTCCCCCGAAAATTTAAGCAAAGCACTGCCCAGTTCTGATCCTGTGCCTGGCGTTGGAGCAAACCTCAGTGACAATCCCGCGGCACCATCAGAAGCTGTAATGCAGAGGCTATTTCCGGGGTTTTCTGCGCAATACATTAAGACCTCAGGAGCGACTATCCGTGTCCTGACAAAAGGTGAAGGGCCGCCCCTGCTGCTGCTGCACGGTCATCCTGAGACTCACGTCACCTGGCACAAGATCGCTTCGAGCTTGGCAGAACAGTACAGCGTCGTGCTTCCGGATCTTCGTGGATATGGCGATTCAAGCAGACCCTCTGGCGGCGCGGACCACGTCAACTATTCGTTCCGTGCCATGGCGTTGGATCAGATTGAGGTGATGGCGCAACTAGGGCACAAGCGCTTTTTCATGGCCGGTCACGACCGTGGTGGAAGAGTGGCGCACAGGCTTTGCCTCGATCATCCAGAATCGGTTGAGAAGCTTGTACTGCTCGATATAGCGCCCACGCTCACTATGTACAACGATACGAACAAAGAGTTTGCTACCAAATATCTATGGTGGTTCTTCCAGATTCAGCCAGAACCCATGCCTGAGCATTTCATCAGTTTGGACCCCGTTTATTACTTGCGGGATCACCTGTTTGTGCAGAGCAAGACCCCCGGTGCCGTGACGCCCGAAGCGATGAGCGAATATATCCGCTGTTATTGCACTAAGACTGCGATACACGCGGTCTGCGAGGACTATCGCGCGGCTGCTGGCATCGATCTGGACATGGACCGTGCGGATGATGCGGCGGGACATAAGGTTCAAGTACCCGTACACGCGCTGTGGGGCGCAGAGGGGACCGTTGGTAAATTGTGGGACGTCATCGCAACATGGAAAGCGAAGTCCGCTGGAACCGTGACTGGCAGGGCACTCCCGTGCGGGCATCTCTTGCCGGAAGAGCAGCCTGACGAGGTTTTGAAGGAGCTACGCACTTTCTTCAGTGCGTGAACTCAGGATTCGCGAGCTGCGCGCTTCGCATTGTGAGAAGTGGCTCCTGTGAATGCCGCCAGGAGCCACCATTAGGTTGTTGGCCTAGGTGGACTTTGCATACGTCCAAAGAGTTGTGTCACCCACTCGACGAATACACATACCTTAGTGCTTAGCTGGCGACTTGGCGCGTAAGCTATATAGACGTCTAAAGGCTTCGGTTGCCATGCATCAAAGATGGCGACCAATTCGCCGCGCTCGATACCTGGCCGCACCATAAAGTCGAGTGACTGTATCAGGCCGATGCCGGCGAGTGCTGCGGCCAGATGGGCATTGCTTTCATTGACCATGACGTTGCATTGGGGATGTATCTCAAGCGGCTTGCCGTCTTCGAGAAAGCGCAGTGGAGTCGTGACGCTGTTATGCGCCGAGAAATAGCCGGCGACGGGAAAGCCATCATCGAGGATCTTTTGCGGATGAATTGGTACGCCGTAGCGCGCCAAATAAGCTGGGCTGGCGCAGGTCGTCCAGGCCAGCGAGCCGATCTTGCGGGAAATCAGCGCACCATCGTTGGCAGTGCTGCGAATGGCGCAATCGATGTTTTCGCCGATGACATCGACTGTTCGATCTGTGACGCCGAGCTGCAGTTGGATGTCCGGATAGCGCGCACAGAAATCGGGTAGCGCAGGAATCAGCAGGCCGCTGGCAGTCGATCCGCCGCTATCCACTCGCAACTGACCACGCGGATTGGCTTTCGCTCGTCCAAGGGTAGCCTCGATTTCGTCCAGTTCGGTTAGAAGATGCTTCGTGCGTTCGTAGTACGCCACGCCTTCGTTGGTCACGCTGACCCGTCGCGTGCTGCGCTCGAACAGTTTTACGCCAAGGTGCTTCTCCAGAAACTGGATCGACTTGGTCAATGTGGCGTTGGGGATCTGTAGTGACTCCGCAGCGCGGTTGAAGCCACCAGTTTCAACAACGCGAGCGAACGCACGAATAGCCTGTAAATGATCCACGGCGGACTCCTCAGGGACGGGCCATTATTTCTATTCGTGAATAAAGAAATCATAAATGCCCCGTTTATTATGGCTTTCGTGAGGCATAGATTGGTAACCGTTAGGCGGCATGCGCCGCTCGGCAGAGTTCTCCTATGCAGAGTTCGGACCACATGAATGTTCATATCACCAAGCACCTCGGCAAGATTGCGTTAGTCACCGGCGGTAGTTCGGGTATCGGCTTAGCGACCGCCAAGCGACTGGCCCGGGAGGGTGCAGTGGTTTTCATCACCGGCCGGCGTCAAGCCGAACTAGACGCTGCTGTGGTGGACATCGGTTACGGTGCAATCGCCATTCAAGGCGACATCGTTGTTGAAGCAGACCTGGATCGCATTTTTACCACCATCAGGAATGCACGTGGACGTCTGGACGTCCTGTTCGCCAACGCTGGCGGTGGTGAGTTTGCCCCGCTTGGCGCGATTACTGAAGCTCAGGTGGATAAGTACTTCGACATCAACGTCAAAGGCACATTGTTCACTGTGCAGAAGGCGCTGCCACTGATGCGTGAGGGAAGCGCAATTGTTGTAACGGGATCGATTGCGGCCAATCAAGGCGCACCGGCATTCGGCATTTATGCGGCGACCAAGGCCGCACTGCGGTCGTTCGTTCGCACCTGGGCCTCAGACCTCAAGGGGCGCGATATTCGCGTCAACATCATTGCGCCTGGCGTAGTGGTCACCCCGGCCTACAAGTCGGAGCTTGGCATGAGCGACCAGGACATCGAGCAATTCCTCGTAGATGTCGCCAAGCGCACACCTCTTGGACGCGCGGCACACGCAGACGAAATGGCAAAGGCGATGTCGTTTCTCGCATCCGACGATGCCAGCTACATCACGGGTGCCGAATTGGTCGTCGATGGCGGCATGACGCAGATCTGACTTCGTGCGAGCGCAGAGATTCTCCGCGCCTCAACTTCAATCATCCATTACGGAATTTCTCATCATGAGCGCAAAAAAAAATCTCGATATCGCGCAACAGTTTCTGGCCAAGCTCGGTGCAGGCGCGCGGCCCGAGGAAATAGCCACGCTGTTTAGTGCCGATCTGGACTGGAACATCCCTGGCGACACCGGGGCGCTGCCTTGGATAGGTCACAAGACGGGGCGAGGCGCAGTGGTCGACTTTGTGCGTGATTCCAACCAGATGATCGAGCGACTTGGTTTTGAGGTTTTCGAAGTGCTGGCTAGCGAGGAACGCGCCATCATCTTTGGAAAACTTGCCTCGCGCCTCAGAAGCAACGGAAAGACGGTCGAACAGGCCTACGCGATAGTGTTGACGATTGCGGGTGACGAGATCATTCGCTTCCTCATGCTCGAAGACAGCTTTGCGGTGGCTAATGCTGCGCGCGCTAGGTAGATCGGAAACCTTGCGGTCGACCTCCCTCACTCATCGATAACTTATGTGGAAAACCATCATGATGACGCCCGCCATCGGCGCGCCTGCCGATTTCGACTACAACCAACTGCTTAGCGATCATCTGGAGCAGGTGTTCAACGAGCGAAACTTGGATCTTCGTTTGGTCGCGCTGCGCAGGCTATATAACGACGATGCCGCAGTCATTGATCCAGAAGGCACGAGCATCGGCCATCGGGCCATTTCCCAGCTCGTCGATGAGCTGCACAAGCGCTTTCCCGATTATTTCTCGTTCCGCGTGGCTGGACCCGGAGTAGGGCTTGGCGGAGTCTGTTACATCCCATGGGGGCTTGGCTCATTGGACAACCCCACGGTGGTTTCGGGTGTTGACGTGGTGCATATCCGCGCCGGTCGAATCCAATCGGTATATGTGTTGATCGATCCCGTCGTGCTCTAGGTGCTTGGCGCTGGTCCAGCACGCTTTGATGTCCATCGCCAAGAGATCGTCTTGCAACTTCGAATTGATCCATCGATAGGGCGGGGGACTCACTTTCGTCGCTACAGAACCATCGTGAGCGTTAGCTCTCAGGGAGGCCACGTTGTCTGTCTTCGCTTATGGTCAACGATTGGGAAGATCGTTCAACATCGATGATCCCCCCACACTTGTGACAAGGACGTCGCGCGACTTCCCGCTTGCTGTTACGGAACTGCGATCGGATAAACCGGCTCTAGGCCCCAGTGCTCCTATAGGTGGCCAGGAAGGCTATTGGATCTGTCTGCACCTGCGCGCACTTAATGCTTACGAAGTTTGGCTCAACGGGCAATCACTTCCCGCGCGCTCCGTAGGGGTCGGTCACGCGTCTTTCTACGACTTAAAGGAAGATCCAGTCATTTACATAGATGGACCATTCCATTTCCTAAATTTCTACATTTCTCGTGATGCAATCGTTGAGTTCGCGGAGGTGCTTGATGTTCCTGCTGTCAACGATCTCGTATGGGAATGTTGCGAGCTAATCGAAGATCCCATCATCTTCCAGATCGGTAAGTGTTTGCTCCCCGCGATGAACACGGGGATACCGATGAACAAGATGTTCGTCGATCATTTACTTTTTGCACTTCTTGACCATCTCGTTATGAAGTACGGCGGTTTCAAAGCGCCTTCTGCCAACGCGCAGGCAGGGCTTCCGCCATGGATGTTACGAAAATCCATGCAATTTATGCGAGAGCATTTGGTCGACGGCATCACCCTCGTAGATATCGCACACGAGTGCGGTATCTCGGTGAGCGGCTTTGTGCGCCTGTTTAAGAGAAGTACGGGCTTTTCCCCTCATCAGTGGCTGGTGTTGCAGCGAATTGAAAAAAGCATCGATCTGATGCGCGATCGCAAAGCATCGTTGGCATATATCGCCATCGCCAGCGGGTTCTCTGACCAAAGTCATTTCACGCGAACGTTCACTCGCAAAATGGGAGTGAGTCCGAGGTTGTGGCGAAGATCGTGCAACGACTGAAAGTCATATTTGTGCGTGGCGCAGCCCGTGGAGGTGTCTCCCAGAAATGCAGAGTGAAGTAGCACGTAACACGTCCCCAACATCGAAAAGGATTAGTTATGAATTTCATGAAAAGGTGCATAGTTTCCGCCTCGCTACCCATCTTGTTCGTCGCCGTCACCGCTGCCAACAAAGCGGAGGCGGCGCCGGTTCACAATGTGGTTCTCGTTCATGGCGCGTGGGTCAACGGTAGTGGCTGGAAGCCGGTTTACGACATCCTCAAAAAGGACGGTTACAACGTCTCAATCGCCGAACACCCTCTTACTTCGTTTAGCGATGACGTGACTGCGGTAAAGCGCATCGTCGATATGCAGGACGGTCCGACGATCTTAGTAGGGCACAGTTATGGCGGAGCGATCATTACAGATGTCGGTAACGATCCGAAGGTTGTTGGCCTCGTCTACGTCGCCGCTCACGCACTTGATGAAGGTGAAACTGAGGTTGCAAACAGCAAGCGTTATCCCAATGCGACGAGTAAGACGAACGATGTCAAGAAGACGGCCGATGGTTTTCTGTACCTGGAACCGTCCAAGTACCCGCAAGACTTCGCCGCAGACCTTTCGCTTCCGCAGGCTGAATTCGAAGCCAATGCCCAGGAGTTGACGGCGTCCTCCGTGTTTGACTCGCCGGCAGGTCATCCGGCATGGAAGGACAAGCCAAGCTGGTTCGCAGTGGCAATGGATGATCGCATCATCAACCCCGATTTGGAGCGGATGTACGCTAAGCGTGCACACAGCGACACCATCGAGGTGGCTGGTGCCAGTCACTCTGTCTATGAGTCGCATCCTAAGGAAATTGCGGCATTGATCGAGGATGCTGCGAATCACGCGCTAGATGGCAGGTGATGACGCTGCAAAATGAGGCGCGCGACTTCTTGGCATTTCAGGATTCGGTTGCAACTGTTGAAATGGTTTCGACAGTTGCAATCGCATGAAATGATTAGCATGCGCTGCCTTGCATTTGGACAGCGAACTCATGGCTACTTTGCAGTGTCTGCGATGATGCGTTCAAGCGCGGCAGCAGTTTTAGAAACGGACGTCTGTCGGTCAATGACGTATTCCAGTACACCGAGATCGGGTAAGTCGCCAGTAAGACGAATAAGACCATCGGGGATGACATCGCCTCGAAAGGCGCTAATACCCAGTCCTGCGGTAACAGCAGCCTGGATGACCGCAATGCTACTGCTAACAATCGCGACACGGTATGAGCGGCCCGCAGCTTTTAGCGTCTCAAAAATGCGCGTGCGTGTGACACTTGGCTCAGGATGTAAGGCGAGTGGAAGAACACTTTCACCACCCGTCAACGATGACGTAGGGCTGCCACACCAATGGAGCGGTTCACGACTTACTACGTAGCCGCGCTGACTGCCGCTTAAGCGCTTCGCAAGAACGAGGTCGTGTTTGCCTTCGTCGAGTTCGCGGAATAAGTCGCCACTCATACCTGTGCTTATGATCAATTCCACTTCGGGATTACGTTGGACAAAGCTGGCAAGACCTTGGGCCAATTTAGAGAAGGCGAAATCTTCCGAAAGCCCTAAGCGCACCTTGCCATTGAGCGGTGGTCCGCACACGGTCGTCATAGCCTCATCCATCAACTTCAGGATCTGCACGGCATAACGATGCAACGCCTCACCCTGACGGGACAACCGCACGTTGCGCGTATCGCGTTCAAACAGCGCGACACCCACCAAATCTTCGAGCCGGCGAATGTGCTGGCTGACTGTGGATTGGGAAAGGCTTATGCGCTCGGACGCGACAGTGAAGTTCGCCGTCTCAGCCACGATGACGAAACTGCGAAGGAGCTCGGTGGGCAGGGGTCGCATTGCAAATCCCTCTAAATCGCCGCTAATAACTTCATAAATCGATGGAGAACAGTGGATTAGCATCTTCCTACCCAGCGCTGAGCATAGCGCATCGCCCGACCCCAATCCCCGAGGACGTACCCCATGAAGAGTAAAATTAATAAGCGCATCCTGCTATCCATCGCCCTTTTCGCGGGAGGCGTTGCTGCGCCGGCTGCCGTGATGGCCGCAACGCCCGTTCATAACATCGTGCTGGTGCATGGTGCATGGGTTAACGGCAGCGGGTGGAAGCCGGTTTATGACATTCTTGTCAAAGACGGCTACCACGTTTCCATTGCCGAACATCCGCTGACATCGTTTAGCGACGACGTGACAGCCGTGAAGCGAATCGTCGACATGCAGGATGGCCCGACCATTCTCGTCGGCCACAGTTATGGCGGTGCGATCATCACGGACGTCGGCAACGATCCGAAAGTGGTAGGACTGGTCTACATCGCCGCGCATGCGCTCGATCAGAGCGAAACCGAAGTGGCGAACGGCAAGCGTTATCCCAACGCGACCAGCAAGACCAAAGATGTCCAGAAGACAGCCGATGGCTTTCTATATTTGACTCCCTCGAAGTATCCACAAGACTTCGCGGCCGATCTTCCGCTGCCGCAAGCACAGTTCGAAGCCAACGCACAGGAATTGACGGCAGCATCCGTCTTCAATTCGCCCGCAGGCCATCCGGCGTGGAAGGACAAGCCAAGCTGGTACGCGGTGGCGATGGACGATCGCATCATCAGTCCGGATCTGGAGCGGATGTACGCCAGGCGCGCCCACAGCACCACGATTGAGGTGCCCGGTGCCAGCCATTCCGTGTACGAATCGCATCCGAAGGAAGTCGCGGCACTGATCGAAGAAGCCGCCACGCATGCTGTCCCCTAAGTAATGGCGTCATGCCGTTGGTGTCGGCTTACGCAACGCAACGAAACGTACGGCGCCATCCAGCGGCAGATCTAAAACGTTCACGCTTCCCCACGGAAGCAAACTGACGCGAATAAACGGAGAATTTCCGATGACCACCTGGAACAACGCGCAAAGCCTACGCGATTCGAGAAAACGTGCGGGAGCACCTTACGCGCAGGGCAAATGCGTCGCGAGGAAAGATACTACGGCGTTGCTGGAGGCCGTCATTCGGCCCGGCGATCGCGTGTGCCTGGAAGGCGATAACCAAAAGCAGGCCGATCTTCTGGCAACAGCGCTGGCTGCGGTAAATAAAGACAAGGTCCACGATTTGCATATGGTGCAATCGGGCGTGGTGCTCCCTGAGCATCTGGATCTCTTCGAACTCGGTATCGCCAAGCGCCTGGATTATGCCTATTCGGGACCGCAGTCCCAACGCATCGCCAAACTGCTCTTCGGCGGCAAGATCGAACTTGGCGCAGTACACACGTATCTGGAACTGTTCGCGCGTTACTACGTCGATCTGACGCCGCAGGTGGCGTTGATCGCCGCCGTCAGCGCCGACCGCGAAGGCAATCTCTACACCGGTCCGAATACCGAGGACACGCCCGCCATCGTCGAAGCGACTGCCTTCAAGGACGGGATTGTCATCGCGCAAGTCAACGAGATTGTCGACAAACTTCCGCGTGTCGATATTCCCGGTGACTGGGTGGACTTTGTCATCGAGAGCGGCAAACCGTTTTATGTGGAACCGTTGTTTACGCGCGACCCGGGCGCCATCACCGAAACCCAGATTCTCACCGCGATGCTGGCCATCAAGGGTATTTATGCACCTTATGGCGTGCAACGCCTCAATCACGGCATCGGTTTCAATACGGCAGCGATCGAGCTGCTACTACCGACTTATGGCGAGCGTCTAGGGCTGAAAGGAAAAATAGCGAGCCGTTGGGCGCTCAATCCACATCCCACGTTGATCCCCGCGATCGAGTCGGGCTGGGTGCAGCAGATCCACAGTTTTGGTTCGGAAGTCGGGATGGACGACTACATACGTGCTCGCCCGGATGTATTTTTTACAGGCCCCGATGGATCGCTGCGTTCCAATCGTGCGTTTTCGCAAGTCGCCGGTCTGTATGCCTGTGACATGTTTATCGGTTCCACGTTGCAGATCGATTTGCAGGGCAACTCCTCGACCGTCACGGCCGATCGTGTGGCGGGCTTCGGCGGCGCTCCGAACATGGGCAGCGATGCGCGCGGTCGGCGTCATCCCAGCCAGCCTTGGTTGCAGGCAGGTAAGGAAGCCGATCCCGACAGCCCCGCTGCGTTGCGTCGAGGACGCAAGCTGGTCGTGCAAATCGGTGAAACGTTTGGCGACAAGAACGCTCCGCTATTCGTCGAAAACCTGGACGCGCTCAAACTGGCGGAAAAACTCGATCTCGATCTCGCACCGGTCATGGTCTATGGCGACGACGTGACCCACATCGTGACCGAAGAAGGCATCGCCAACCTGCTGCTATGTCGAAACAACGATGAGCGGGAACACGCCATTCGTGGTGTCGCCGGCTATACCGAGGTAGGGCGAGGGCGCGACAAGAAGCTGGTGCAGCAACTGAGGGAACGTGGCGTGATTCGCCGCCCGGAAGATCTCGGTATCGACCCGCTGGATGCCGATCGCCGCTTGCTCGCAGCACGCTCTATCAAGGATCTGGTCCGGTGGTCGGGCGATCTGTACGCACCGCCTTCCAAATTCCGTAATTGGTGAGGAGACACGATCATGGAAACACTGAATTATCGCAACAAGGCGCAGCAGCGCGCGAAAGGATCCAAGCGCCAGGTCATCGTCGGCGTCGTGGCCTCCGGAAACTTGGAAGTGCTGGCCGAACGCGTACTTCCCGACACCGACTGTGAGGTAGATATCCGCACCGCCGCCGAAGGCTTCGGTGAAGTCTGGCAAGCAGTGGTCGCCGACTTTGTGGAACGTCGTTCTCCGGGCGGCCTGAAATTTTCCATCAACGATGGGGGAGCGCGACCCGACACGGTCGCGCTGCGATTGGCGCAAGCCGTCAGCGCCATCGAAGGAGAACGCACATGAACGCTGCCGCCTTGGACAAATCGAAAGACTCTAACGATGCGTCTACATCAGCCTCTAGTTGGTACGAAGCATCGGCTAGGCAGCGTGTCGAAAATCTTCTCGACGCGAATAGCTTCAACGAATTCATTGGGCCCGAGTTGCGCGAGACCAGCCCGCATTTGCCGCTGTTCGACCTACCGGAGCAATTCGATGACGGGATGATTGTCGGTTACGGTCGGCTTGGCGGAAAGCCGGTTCTCGTTGCTGCGCAAGAGGGTCGCTTCATGGGCGGCGCCTTTGGCGAGATACACGGCGCCAAATTGACGGGATTGTTGCGTGCTGCGCGTGACATCGCATCGTTACCCGTACTCATCTTGTTCGACACCGGCGGCGTGCGTCTGCAGGAAGCGAACGCGGGTGAATTGGCGATTGCCGAAATCATGCGCGCCTTGATCGAAGCGCGACTCGCGGGTGCGCCCGTGGTGGGTTTGGTGGGTGGTCGCGCGGGATGCTATGGCGGCGGCGGTCTGATTGCAGGCTGTTGCTCGGCGTTGGCGGTGTCGGAGCAGGGACGCATCAGCGTCTCCGGTCCGGAGGTGATCGAAACCAATCGTGGCGTGGAAGAGTTCGACTCCAAGGATCGCGCGTTGGTCTGGCGCACGATGGGCGGCAAACATCGGCGCTTGATCGGTGGAGCAGAAGTATTCGCCGACGACAGCGTTGCAAGTTTTCGTGACGCGGCCCAATACCTCATCGAGCATGCGCCAAGCATGAACCTGAGCACGCTGGAGGCAGAACAATTCCGGCTCACACAGCGCATCGAACGCTTTGGTACGTGCGCGGATGCCATCGACATTTGGCGGTCGCTCGGTGCGACCGAACCGCAACGCATTCCCGCCTTGTCCTATCGAGAGTTCGCCGCTCTCGCCAATCATCTTCAGGAGCCTCGTCATGACGCTCGATAAAATTCTTGCATCCTTGTTTCCCAATGGCCATGACGTCGTAGTTGAGCGTGGCTTGATCTCCGGGCGTGGCCCGCTTGCGGATAGCGGTTCGATTGCCGTCATCGGTGTGGGTGGTCGAACCCCGGTTGGCGTCGAAGAAGCCGCGCTGCTTTCCGGCCATGTACTGGATGTCATCAGATCAGGCGGCAACGAACCAATACTGGTCTTGATCGATAGCGACAGTCAGCGCATGAGCAAGCGCGACGAGCTGCTTGGTCTCAGCGAGTTTCTGGCGCATCTGGCGAAATGCCTGATTCTTGCGGACAAGCTTGGACATCGCACGATTGGTTTGCTTTACGGCCATACCGCCGCAGGCGCGTTCATCGCCACAGCACTGGCAACACAGACCTTGGTCGCGCTTCCTGGTGCATCACCGGCCGTGATGGACCTGCCATCCATGTCACGCGTGACCAAGCTGTCCATCGAAGTGCTGCAGGAAAAGGCCAAATCCACGCCTGTTTTTGCGCCTGGTTTGGATAACCTGGCTCAGACCGGTGCGGTGGCGATCACGCTGGATCCCGATAGTTCGCTCGCCAATCAATTGAAGGCCTTACTGTCTCAGCCGGTCGAGCGCGAGGATGCGCGCGACAAACTGGGCAAGGAGCGCAAAGGTCGTCCCAAAGCTGCCGAAATCGCCGAGCGTGTCTATGAACTTGCCCGCGCCTCGGTCTAAGCGGCCACTGCAACGGCACCAGTTGGTCCGCGTTCTGCCCGCGGCATGGGATGCATTGCTCGCGTCGCGGGTTGATCTTGCCAACGAGCCTTTGCTGCGCGACTGGACACGTCACGGTTGGCCACTCATCGTGCGACGACCCGCACCGGGCGACGGTACAGGATTGCCGCTGGGCTTGCCGCTTCCTCCCTCGGCGGGTAAACGCCGCATTGCGGTACAGATGCGAGCCGAAGACATCGTTGCATCGGAACCGTTGCCTACATTGGCCGATTGTTTCGATACAGCGCCATCTGCCTGGCAACCGAGCCTGCAGCAATTGATGGCCCTAGCAAAGAAGGACGGCGTGCAGGCTCGCGTATTCGGCAGCCTGGCCTGGCAGCGATTGACGGGCCTGGAGTACCTGAGCCCGCGCTCCGATCTCGACATCATTTGGACACTTCCCTCTCTC
>Ga0206820_1133_pt1 | contig 12071 bp, 14 predicted proteins | sample Alteio_BWOrgCont_84_FD_152857 | JGI IMG/M metagenome (GOLD analysis project Ga0206820, IMG submission 152857) | Enriched cells from forest soil in Barre Woods Harvard Forest LTER site, Petersham, Massachusetts, United States -... | ecosystem: Environmental > Terrestrial > Soil > Temperate forest >...
CAAATCCTTCCACGGGAGCCTTCACTGTTGAGCTAAATGCAGAGAATTCTATTCAAAATAATATTGAGCTTGACCTTATGAACGCTGCGGGCCAGGAAGTTTTCCACAAAAATTCCGCTTTCCTGAATGGAAACGAACAGCTGAGATTTGCGGAAGGCTCTGCTGATGGAATTTACCTGTTGCGGGTCATTGCGGGAGAGCAGGTAGTGACGAAGGAAATTTTACTGAAAAAATAATTCTTCTGAAAAGGAGTCAGGTCAAGACTTCCTTATAACGTGTTCTGGCTATTAAAAAAGCCTTGCAGGCGAATATTAGAAACGGCAATCGTATCACTTCCTAGTTTTACGGCTCGTTTCTAATCTTTTTCTTCAAATGAAAGATGGTCTGCCAAAGGTACTGATGCTTGGATGGGAATTTCCTCCCATTATCAATGGAGGATTAGGTGTTGCTTGTCATGATCTTTCGGGGGCAATGTCTGATTTGGCTAATATTACGATGATCGTTCCTAAATCCAGCCCTGAATTTAAGGTGAAAGAGGTTAACCTGCTTGGAATCAATAATATTAAAGAATCAGCGCCGGTAATTTTATCCATATTCAGGCGGACAGTAAAATTATAATTAGTGGTTTGATCTTCATTTAAAATCAAAACACAAACCTGCTGCCCATCCTGACTTCCAAATGACTTAACATTGGTATTACCGGTGGCTCCTTCCACATAATTTCCTTTAAAATTCTGGGAAAGAAGTTGAAAATGAAAATACTCCGGTTTTTTATCATACGTGATGGCATCCACAAAACCAATATTGCTGCTTGTACCATTTCCTTCTATGACACTCCAGAGGTTGATAAAATCAATTCCGTTTTTCATTCCAATACCCATCATTTCCGCAACAAACTGCCCCCCGATAAAGCTATTGGCACCCACTCCATCTAAATTGTCAGAAGAACTGTTCTGATAATCAATATTGGCTTCCGTAATAGCTGTTTTAAGCGCAGAACTACCCGTTCTGTTGTGAGCAGTATTGCAAGCAGCAACCTGTGTGCTGAGGTATGTTAAATTATCCTGTAAAGACCCCGGCGCCGTCAATTTCGAAATAACATCCGCCCTGGTTTGTGTACCATCAAAAGGATACGTATGAAAAGAAATAACATCCAGGTAATAATTTCCCAGGGAGTCTTTGCCCGTTATATCATCCGGTCCTCCGGGCGTAGTCAACCCGGCAAGAATAGGCTGATTGAACCATGCGAGCTCAGGTCCGATAATAAAAATAGAGGGATCCGTACTTTTCATTTGAGTAGCGAAAGGCTTGAAATACCTGGCTACCTGGGAAGAGCTGGTATAGGAATAACTCAAGTCCGGCTCGTTTCCAATGATCCAGTATTTAATCTTTTTACCTTCCGTAATATTGATAAACTTAACAATATCTCCAGCCTCCTGGGCAGTATAACGGAAGTTGAAAAATGGAATTTGAATAATCGGCTCCATTCCATTGGCCCGGATAGAATCAATCATCCGGATGTATTGGTAATCGGTTGGCCGGTTTTTATCAGCTGCCGTTCCTCCAAAACGAATAATAGAGGCGTTGCTGCCTTTGATGGCACCCCATTGTTTCTGCAACTTTCCATTTAGGATACAGGGAGGATCCGTACAGGCGGTGTAATTGCCAATCGTATCCGACATCCAGGCATTTTCACCAAAAAAATGGCCGGAAATAGCTTGTGAATAAATATTTTTGGCGGAATGCAACAAGTTGAACATCAGAAAACTGATCCGGATAAGTTGCTTCATCTTTTTCATTTGCAGCTGTTTTTTCTGTTCTGTTTCTCAATGGGAAGACGCCATTTCTCGGGACGGGCTATCCATTTTCTGTTTCTGGCTATTATAATTCCGCCTTCAGCGACCCTTATAACTGAGGACGTTCGGTACGGATAAAAATTGTATGGAAATCTATCTTTTTCCCGGCTTCAGCTACTTAAAATGCAAAACGAACGAAAATCACGGCAAAGCAAGTATTCCGGGAATACCTTTGAATTATGAAAAACGCCTTCTCCGCATTGTTTCTGCTGCTCTTTTTATGCATGAAAGCTCAGCTTTTCGTGGGAAGCACAGGAAAAATTCTTAATAATGGGACAAACACTTATTTCAATGTTCCGGTCACTGGTTTAAGTCCAGCCGTATTGGACAGCAATTTCGGCTTAAGCCAGGTATGCGTTAATATTAATCACCCTGCAGTTCAGGAATTATACATTTACCTGGAATCACCCAATGGGGAAACCGTTGAACTGACAGAAGGAAGCAGCTGCAGCGGTGCGAGCTATTTCAATACCTGTTTTGAAAACACTGCGGGTTCTTCTGTAACACTGGGGACAGCCCCTTATACCGGTAGTTACCGGCCGATCGGATACCTGGGGCGGTTTAACAATGGTCAGGCAGGAAATGGCACATGGCAGCTTATCGTCCAGGATGCGGTTGCATTCATCGATTCTGGCAGCGTTCTCAGCTGGAGTATTTCATTTGGCTATACACCACCTAAACCCGTAAAATTTACTTCTTCCAACTTGCCCATTGTTGTGATCAATACCAATAATCAGGTTCTCGGAGATTCGACTATCCTGGTGAATATGGGAATAATAGACAACGGTGTAGGAATACGAAATAACCTAACCGATCCCTGGAATAACTATAGTGGTAAAACTACCATTCATATTCGCGGAAACAGCACCCGGTATTTTGAAAAGCAATCCTTTAATCTTCAGACGAGTGATGCATCCGGCAACCAGCTAAACGTACCCCTGCTGGGAATGCCTTCTGACAATGACTGGGACCTGGTAGCACCTTACCAGGACAAAAGCCTGATAAGGGATCCGATGACCTATGACCTTTACAGAGAAATGGGACACTATTCCCCTCGTATACGGAATGTGGAAGTCGTTATTAATAATGAATACTGGGGAATCTATGTTTTACAGGAAACACTGAAACAGGGTAAAAACAGAATTGACATTTCAAAAATGACAAGCGCGGAGAATTCCTTTCCTGAAGTCACCGGCGGCTACATTGTCGAAATTGACAGACCAGGGGGAGCTGGAAGCGGTTGGTATTCTCTATTACCAGGAGACTCCACCCCTCATAATCATTTCTTTTATCAGTACGCCTATCCAAAAAGTACGGAGATCACGGGCGCTCAGCAATCCTACATTCAAAGTGTACTCGACACATTTGAAACAGTTATGAATTCCCCTTCTTATGCTAACGTAAGCAGTGGATATTCCAATTATGTGGATGTAAATTCCTTTATTGATTTTTTGATCCTCCAGGAGTTCAGTAAGAATGCAGACGCCTACAGGTTAAGCACCTATCTGTATAAAGACAATAACAGCAATGGCGGAAAATTACACATTGGTCCGGTTTGGGATTTCGATATTGCCTGGCATAATTGTAATTATGGGAATGCTTTTAGTCCAATCGGCTGGCAATTTCAGATAAGTGACACGGTATATCCTATGCCCTCCTGGTGGACGCGTTTTATGCAAGACAGCAATTTCGTAAACAACCTTTATTGCCGATGGAATCAGTTACGTCAAAATATACTAAGTGACAATAACCTATATCGTTACATCGATTCTTCTGCAAATGCATTGTCAGAATCAGCGCCCCGTAATTTTACTCAGTGGCCGGTGATAGGAGCTTACATCTGGCCTAACCCCCAAAATGAAATTGGGGCTACCTATGCAACCGAATTAACTGATTTAAAAACATGGGTAGCCAACCGTCTCGTCTGGCTGGATGCTGTAATAATGGGACACTGTCTTACACCAGCTGGAATAAAAGAAATTCATCCTGATCCTGCTTTGACAATTTATCCCAACCCTACTTCTTCTGCCTTTGTCGTTAACTATACTATTAACAGCAACTCAAAAGTAAAACTGGAGTTCTTTAACGCAGTAGGATCAAAAATTATTCAGGGATTTGAAGGTAACCGGGTTCCCGGAAATTACCAGGAAGAAATTCAGCCCGGAAACTTAAGCGCAGGAATATACAGCGTCCGGTTAACAATAGACGACTATGTTTCCTTTAAAAAACTTATTAAGCTTGATGACCAGTAGATGCCTTGTAATTCTTTTAGTGATTACCAGCATTTCATTAGTTGAAATATCCTGTCAGAAAGGTCCTGGGATTGGAGGAGAGGCAAGCATAAGCGGCAAGGTCACCGGTATAACGTATGATAAAACATTTAATGTAAAACTGGACTCAGGTGGGATAGGCAATTTACAGGTGAATATCCTTTATGGAGAAGATGTCGCGATTGATGCCTCTCAAAGAACCAGTTATGACGGCTCATTTGATTTTCAGTACCTGAGAGAAGGGCATTACACTGTCTTTACTTATTCCAGGTCTCACAAAACCAATGCAGTTGATAGCGCCGTTGTGCTGAACGTATCCATTACAGGAAAAAAACAGGTTGTCAATCTTCCTGCTATAAAGATTTACCATTGATCCGAATACTGCTCCTATTGTTACTTTGGGCTCTTGGGAACAGAGAGCTACTGGCCCAGAAATACCTGGTTCCAACAAGTTACAGAGGGGGGCCCGAATATAATGATGCGCAACTATGGGAAAACATTTACGTAGAGAAAAATCTGACCTTGAAATGGAACTGGCACATCAACGAAGAAGGAAAATTAACGGAAAACATGACCCTCCCCAGTTATATTTACACAGATCTGGGCCTCACGTATAAATACAAAAAATACCTTCATTTCACAGTTGCCTACGTTCCCATTGCGGACAGACTGATGACAGGCTTTGTAAGTTACGAACACCAGTTTTATTTTGACTATGTTTTGAAAGTAAAATACCGTCATTTTATTTTTTATTCCCGCGAGATGATCCAGACACAATACAATAATATTTATACTTCCGCTACCTGGAACGTTCCTTACAATTATTTGCGCAGCAAAGTCACTGTTAAGTACCGGCTTGGCTTGCGTTATGTCCCTTATGTAGCGACAGAATTCTATTATCACATTAACGCCAATCAATACGATGGTGTCCAATTTGACCACGCCCGCTATTTTGCGGGCTGCTTTTATCGCATGGATGCTGTAAATGAGCTGGAACTTTATTATATGATAGAGCCTTATTTTAATATCCCCGCAGCAAACACCAATTTTGTAATCGGGTTAGGATTTGCACACAACTTATACTAAAAGCTATGAGAAATTCATTTTCCATACACCTGTCAGTTTTTTCGATACTGACTTGTCTTTCCAGTTTTTCATTCGCTCAGGGGAAAAAAGAACTCCGGCTAAACAGGGTAAAATCCATTTCAGAACTTGTGACGGTCACAGATGAAGGGAAAGAGATAACTTATAAAGACAGCTATACCCTTTACGGCAAAAATGGAAAAGTGATCGAAAAAACCGATTTTAATCCGGATGGCGGCATTAAAAATAAAGAAACGGAAAAATACGATAGAAACGACAATGTCGTTGAAGAAACAACTTATGCTGAAAACGGTTCTAAAAAAAAGGGAAAGAAAAATAATGGCTATAAAGAGGATGATCCCAATGACATTCCAACTCTGACCCCGGAAAAAAACAGCCGGAAAATTTTTAAATTCGATTCCGACAACAATAAAACAGAAGAAACAGAATACGACGCAAATGGAAATCAGGTAAAAAAAATAACCTATACTTATACTGTCAATGGTGCCAAATCAAACGAGATTCATTTAAATGCCAACAACAAGCAGGATCACAGATTTGTATATTTCTATAACGGGAAAGGGTTGAGGGTTAAAAAAGAAACCTATGATGGCGAGAATAAACTCAGTGCAGTAAAAATATATACCTACGAGTTTTATTGAAGAGATCCGTTTACTCTTTTAAACGTTCCCGGGTTTGAAGAGCCCTGGTCAGCAAAATTTTCAACTGTTCCTGCCTTGAACTAAAAAAATTACTTATTCCGGCATCATTCGCATCATCGGAAGCTTTCTGAAACAATTTCAGAATGTCCTTATGATCAGTTACCACCTTATCTGTAAAGTATTGATCAAAATATTCTTTCTCTTTTTCAACTGTTTTACGAATCTCATCGACTTTATCCTGATCCAATTGCAAAGGTAATGTGATTCCCTTTTTTTCTGCCAGTTCTTTCATAGAATCGGTGATCAGGTTGTGAATGGTAATGACTGTATCTGACAAAGCTTTAACATCCTGTCTGGATGCCATTTCCTTTGCGCAGGCTGCAAATTCCATTTCGTACAATTCACGGGCATAGATATCCACTACATAGCTGGCATCCTGTTTACCAATCCGGTCGAATTTCGAATTATTCTGTTCCTCTGCCGCTTTTTTATCATTCGCCCTCTTATCCATATCCGGGGTTGCATTCGTACAGCTATAATTTAAACGGACCATCATAACAACAATGACTAGGTGAATAAAACTTTTAAGCATGAGCCTTTTTAGTTATTCCTTCCACTTCCATCATAAACTTGGTGGTTTTACTATCCGAATAGGGACCATAAGCATCCGAAATCATGCCCTTTTTACCATCTGATGTTTCAATCGCATACAGAATGGCGCTATCTGCAGGATCACTATCCCCTTCGAAACGATAAAAATTGAGAATTTTAACTTCTTCGGGGCTATACCTTTTTCCGTCTCCGGCAAACAGTCCTGTTTCTTTTATGGTAAAGTTCTCCCCGAAACCCTCTTGCAGAAGTCCGGCCATACATTCTACCAAAGTTTTCATTTGCTTTTTCTCAGTCTTCTTTTCCATGTGCTACTATTTTTGTTTTATTATTACATTAAAACAGAACAACCTTATGAGGTCGTCTGTTCTAATTGGCCCTTTGAAAATTATTAGTCACTTCATCCCAATTTACAATGTCCCACCATGCATTAATATAATCTATTCTTTTATTCTGGTACTTAAGATAATAGGCATGTTCCCATATATCCAGCCCCAGAATGGGTATTCCTTTAAAGTCAGAAACATCCATTAAAGGATTATCCTGATTTGGCGTACTGCCAATTTCCAGTTTATTATTTCTGATTACCAGCCAGGTCCAGCCCGAACCAAAATGTTTCGTGGCAGCCTCTGTAAACATGCTTTTAAAAGTATTAAATGATCCGAATGAATGATTGATAGCTTCCGACAATTTCACCAAGGGCTGCTCTCCATTCTTTGGTTTCATAGACTTCCAGAAAAAGGAATGGTTAAAATGTCCGCCGGCATTATTACGGATAGCTGTGGGATAAGCAGATATATTCTGAATAATTTCCTTCAATGAGGCGGGACGTTCTTTACATTCTTCCAGAGCTTTGTTCAGGTTACTCACATACGTTCCGTGATGCTTATCATGATGGATCTGCATCGTCAATTTGTCAATGAATGGTTCCAACGCATCATAAGCATAAGGCAAGGATGGTAATTCAAATTTTAATACCGGAGTTAACGTCAGTTTTTCGTTTAGAGAAGTTGCCATTTTTAAAAATTTATTTACAGATTTAATATGTCACTATTAACTAATGTAGTTGCGTCAGCCCACACCATTACTTCACCGCCGGATGGAACTTCAAAACGATGACAACAATAATCCCGATCAATACAAACAGGCCAAATAAAATGGACGTAAACGTCGAAAGTCTGTACTCTTTTGCCATCCGACGGATAGGACCAACGATGGCTTTGTGAACATGTGGAATTATTTTTCTCCAGGCATCACCATTTTTCACCAAATAGTCCGTCGCTCCTTCCCGGAAAGATTCAATTGCAACTCCGACATCCTCATTGGAAGATAACATAATCACCTCCGTTTTTGGATTAATCTTTTTTATTGATTTAAGAATTTCATTTCCATTTTTGCCTTTCAAAAAGTAATCCAGGATAACGAAATTTGTGTTCTGGTCAACTTTTTCCAGACAACTTTCTCCCGAATAAAATGTAGATATATTCAGATCTCTTCCAAACCGATTATACAGATATTGCTTGAGTCCGTTAACCGTCAGCTTGTTGTCGTCGACAATAAATAAATTCATGGCTTGCGCATTCATCATTATATCACGTTTTAAAGTCTACAAAACATCCTTTTCCTCTATGGAGGATTCCAATTCCATTGTCAGATCTTTCTGACCTTTATTAATAAGTTCCACATCACATGAAATCATCACCTCTTCACTCACGAGTAAGCCACCTGATTCAATCGCCGCATTCCAGGTGAGTCCCCAATCATTCCTGTTGATCTTTCCGGAGACGGTAAACCCGGCCTTCTCGTTTCCCCAGGGATCTTTTGAAATTCCGCCAAACTCTACATTTAATTTTATTTCTTTGCTGATCCCTCTCATCGTTAATTTCCCCCATAGTTCATAAGCACCTTCCGAATTTCTCTTTTCAACTGAATTAGAAGTGAATGTTATTTGTTTGTGATTCTTAACATCGAAAAAGTCAACGCCTCTTAAATGTTCGTCTCGTTTTGCATCGCCAGTCACTATGGAAGAAGCATCTATCCACAAATCAACTTGAGCAGTTGCGAAGTTTTTTCCCGTTGTATAAACACTTGCGTCAAACGTTTCAAATCTGCCCCGGATATGTGCGATCATCAAATGTCTTACCTTGAAGGCAATTTCACTGTGCGTCTGGTCGATAGACCACTTTGTTTCCTTTGTCATTGTAATTAATTTTTAGTGTTCGTTAATTTTTAGAAAAATGCTCCCTGACAAAAGCATGTTGCTGGTTTTCTGTCATTTTGTCCGCTTGTTCCACTTCAATTTTTATTTTTGCAAAACGTTGATCCGCTCTCAGAGTGTTAAACAATTCCACTTTTGCCTCGGTAGGACCAAAGAGAAGCACCCGCCGATAGCCTTCAATGATCTCTCCCAATTTCTTGTAGTACTCAGCCTGCTGGTGCTGCTCTTTATTGTGCATCAGTCGCTCGCTTTTGCGCAGACTCTGTTCTTTCACCGGATGTGTAAATTTTGACTCCACTGTTTTTGTTTCAATAGGGTCCGCTGTAAATTCCATTAAATGAGCGCTCGAATGATCCATCCAAATGCCAAGGTACTGGGCTACTTCCATATTATGCTATAATTAATTATATGCAAATATGCTTAATGAGAATACGTTTTGTGTTACAGATTTACCAGAATAAATTACATCATTTTTACATCCCTTAATATGGGAATTCTGCAATCTATTTACAGAATCGTGTAATACTTTTGTCCTCTCCTTCTGTAATTTCAACCTCTAATTAATTTTCAAATGAATACGGACAGACTTTCAAAAACCATTGCAGCAGCACTTAATGCGCAAATGACGAAAGAAGCTCAAGCTTCACAGATTTATTTATCCTATGCCGCATGGGCTGAAAGCCAAGGATTTGGTGGCGTAGCCAATTTTCTTTTTCGGCATGCGCAGGAGGAACGAAACCATATGATGAAGATATTGGAATACATATTAAAAAGAGGCGCAAAAGTGCAGGTAACCGCCATTCCTGCGCCTCCCGAAAATCCGACAAGTATAAAAATTTGTTTTGAAAAAATATTTGAGCACGAAGTGGATAATACAAATGCAGTTTACAAGCTCGTGAAAATGAGTCTTACCGAAGAAGACTGGGCAACCTGGAACTTTATGCAATGGTTTGTAAAAGAGCAGGTAGAGGAAGAAACACTGGCCATGAATCTATTAGACAAATTGAAAATCACGGATAGTGAAAAACTCAATGGAAATGCATTATACGTTCTTGACAGGGATTTGGAAACAACACCCGATGAAGTCACCTCCGCACAGGAGGTAACCGCAGACAATCCTTGAATAACACCTTCTGTCACTATACGGAAATATAAGAAGCCGCAGCCTGATCGACAAACCAGGATACACAACCCGCTTCCGGCCGCACAAGTTGTGCGGGATAGCTATCCGGTAGATAAGGTCCTCTCAGCACCTTTTTCAGAATCTCTGCTTTATTTTTTCCGCCCACTAGAAAAAGAATCTGACGTGCTTTATTGATCAAAGGTGCTGTCATTGTAACCCGGAATATTCTTTCATCTTCCAGGTATACTTCTCTTATACCCATTGCTCGTTCAGCAATTACTTTTGTCCGGGGAAAAAGAGAAGCCGTATGCCCGTTCTCTCCAAGACCCAAAAGCAGGAAATCAAGCCGCGGAGAGCCGCCTTCAAAAAAAGAGTTCATTTCTTTCTCATACTTACTCGCTGCTTCTGCAGGAGATAAATTTACCGGGATTGGATAAATATTGGGAGCTGGAATATTGATTTTGTCCAACAGCAGCAATTTAGCCTGATGCGCATTATTCCGTTCATCTTCCAAAGGCACACAACGCTCATCCCCCCAGAAAACAAAGGTCTTGTCCCACTGCATCTGATCCCGGAAGAAAGGCTCGGCTAAAAGCAAATACAATTGCTCAGGTGTTTTCCCTCCTGAAAGTGCAATCAGGAATTTTCCCCGTTCAGCAATTGACTTACCTGAGATTTCAACAATGAATTCCGCAGCAGCCCTGCTGAGCGCATCTCCGCTCTGAAATATTTTCAGATTATACGTTGAGTCGGAAATCACTTTTTTCCGGCCGGCATTACCGTCCAGCTATGTCCGTCTTTTGCAATAAGCGCTTCTGCATCTTCCGGCCCCTGCATTCCGGCTTCATAGTTCGGAAAGTTAATGGATGGGTTAGATTCCCATGAATTGATAATGGGCATAAGAATTTTCCAAGCTGCCTCTACCTGATCGGCACGCATGAAAAGCGTGGAATCTCCCTCCATAATATCCAGCAATAAGGTTTCATAAGCTTCCGGAGATCCGGAAGCAGATGACTTATCATAATTAAATTGCATGTCAACCGGATGGAGTACCATTTTAAGTCCGGGACGCTTTGCCTGGAAACGGATACGGATACCCATGCAAGGTTGTATATTTAGAATAAGCCGGTTCGGCTGCCAGTTACCTGTCGCTTCGCTCGGAAAGGATTGATGAGGTACCGGTCTGAATTGTATGGTGATTACAGAAATTGTTTCATTCATACGCTTACCTGTACGGAGATAAAAAGGGACACCTTGCCACCTCCAGTTATCAATAAATAATTTAACCGCCGCGAATGTTTCAACAGCAGACTGTTTATGGACATCCGGTTCCTGACGATATCCTGTTACTTTTTTTCCCTGTATCCATCCCGGACCATATTGACCGCGTACGGCACATTGGTGAACTTCTTCAGGGCTTATTTTACGTAAGGCATTCAACACATCCACCTTGCGATTACGCACTTCGTCTGCCTCAAAAGATACAGGCGGTTCCATGGCGATCAGGCAAAGCAGCTGCAGAAGATGATTCTGTATCATATCGCGAAGCGCACCAGCCGTCTCGTAATAATTCCCTCTGTTCTCAATGCCTAATTGTTCAGATACCGTTATTTGAACGCTATCAATGTAATTCCGGTTCCAGGTCGGCTCATAAAGTACATTGGCAAAACGAAAGGCAAGAATATTCTGTACTGTTTCTTTTCCGAGATAATGATCAATACGGTAAATCTGTGATTCGTCAAAAATGGTATGCAATAAATCATTGAGGTGCTTGGCACTTTCCAGATCCCGTCCGAAAGGTTTTTCAATTACAATACGGCTCTGTAACTTATTTTTAGCCAGTCTGGAAGTACCTATTTTCAAAGCAATTTCTTCAAACGAATTAGGAGGAACCGCCAGGTAAAATATCCGGTTGGCAGTAACTTCCCATTTTTTCTCCAATTTCACTATCTGTTTTTCTATGCTGGAATAAAGTGAGATAGAATCAAATGCTCCCTTTTGATAGAGCAGGCATTTCGCAAAACTATCCCATTCGCTTTTTTTAGTCTTTCCTCTTCGGGAGAATTTATCCACCCCCTCTTGCAAACGGCTTAAAAACTCCTTGGGGCTCATATTCCGCTCCCGGCCATGATGACATCATTGGCATATTATGACAGTTTCCGCAGCGGATGGTTGCCGGCTAATTTAATCCAGGCTCAGCGTGATTATTTTGGTGCGCATACCTATGAGCGGAACGACCGTGAAGGTTTT
>Ga0206820_1108_pt1 | contig 12034 bp, 11 predicted proteins | sample Alteio_BWOrgCont_84_FD_152857 | JGI IMG/M metagenome (GOLD analysis project Ga0206820, IMG submission 152857) | Enriched cells from forest soil in Barre Woods Harvard Forest LTER site, Petersham, Massachusetts, United States -... | ecosystem: Environmental > Terrestrial > Soil > Temperate forest >...
CAATGTTTCAAAATCAACTTTAGGTCCCTTTTTGCCCATCAGCATATCCCTTAAACCCATAACTTTATTATAGGCAATCAGCGTATCCTTGGGCAGGGCATTTTCAGCACATTTAACTAATATATGGCTGGAACGGACTTCTGTTTGTTTGCGGTCATATGCCTCTTTTAAAAGCTGGTCATTTACATTTTTATCTGTCAGATAGGGCTGTGCCAGTTGTTTGCGATAACCCGCAAGCTCATTTTTAAACGATTCCGAAGTATCAAGTTTTAGTTCTTCTGCTTCCTTAACTTTTAATTTAAAATTGGTATATAAATCAACATAATCATCCAATGATTTTTTTTCCGCACTACTTTCTTTACCATTGTTTTTTTTGTAAACATTTTCAAATTCGGCAACTGTTACTTTCGAATCACCTACCGTCATTAGCACAGCATCCTTATTTTGTTGTCCCCTGGCCAGGGATGAACAAATGGTAAGGGAAACGGCAAGTGTTAAAAAACTTACATCTAATGTCTTCATGATTTTTGATTTATTATTTAAGGGCTTCAAACCTACATTATTTTTTGCAAAAAAACACTTAATTTTTCATTAAAAATCTCAGCTACTGCGTTTTACATCTGCATCCGGGAGAAAATTGAATACTCGTGTTAGGAAGTAGGCTTTTGATATGCTTTTGCACATCATCATCAATCATAATAACCCTCAGGTCCAATACTTTCAGCTTTTCCAGGCCGGCCATTTGTTCAGGAAATACAGCAATATTATTACTCCAGAGGTCAAGGTACTCCAGGTTGACTAATTCTCCTATCTGGTCCGGCAAATCAATCAGTTCATTCTGATTGATATTCAAGATTCGTAAATTCCGGAGTTTCCCAATCTCCCTGGGCAAGGTCACAATACTGTTCTTTGACAAAATCAATACTTGCAGGGCTTGTAATGTATCGATATCTGGAGGTAACTCTTTGATATAATTTTTACTTAAATCCAGGTATTGTAAATTTTTGAATTTAACTATTTCCGGAGGAAATTGTTTTAGCTTCTGTTTCCTTAAGACCAACTTGATTACTTCTTCCGGATGTTTCATGGCTTCCGTCAGACTGGTAAAGGCCCGCATTGTATCCAATGTAAGAGAATCGACCTGCTGCGCATAGCCTTTTGTAAAAGACGAGGCCCCAATGACGACAAAAGCCAAAAAAGCATAAAACCTCACTGTGCTCAAGGGTTTAATTTTGCAAACGTATTTAAGGTCTGTTGCCTGTCCTTACCCAACTGCTCCTTCAACTTTTCAAGGCTGTCAAATTTTGCTTCGTCACGAATCTTATCAATAAAATGGACGACCAGCTTATCTCCATAAATATCCTTGTCAAAATTGAGAATATTGACTTCAATAGTACGTTCTGTTCCATTTACCGTAGGATTCATTCCAATGCTCAGCATTCCTTTATACGTTGCCTCTCCGTAAATGACCTCCACCACATAAATACCATCAGCAGGACTCAATTTGCAGGCATCACTCAACACTATGTTAGCCGTTGGATAACCCAGTTTTCGTCCAAGTTCTTTGCCTTTAACTACCGTACCACTTAGAACGTAAGGATAACCTAAAAAAGTATTGGCCGCTCTGATATTTCCTGCTTGTATAGCCTGGCGGATTTTCGTTGAGCTTATCTCAATATTTTCTATATCCTGTGCAGGAATCTCCTCCACCTGGAATCCATAAACAGGACCATATTCCTTCAGGTGCTCAAAAGAACCCTCCCGGTTGCGTCCGAAATGGTGATTATAACCAATGACCAATTTTTTAGTGCCTATTTTATTCACAAGAATATCCCGTATAAAATTCACCGATGAAAGCCTGGAAAATTGTCTGGTGAATGGATAAATAATCAGGTGATCAACGCCCTGCCCTTGAAGCAGGGCAATCTTTTCCTCCTGCGAGTTAAGTAACCTGAGACCATTATCATCCGGGAAAAGCACCATACGGGGGTGAGGATAAAAAGTCAACAAAACAGTTTCTCCCTTATTCTGTTCCGCAATCTCTTTTAATCTCCTGATAACTTTCTGATGCCCCAGATGCACCCCATCAAATGTACCCGAAGTAACCACCGGAAATTTTACTCCCTTAAATTGATCGATATCCGTATATACTTTCATCTTCCCATGATTTTAACCTCAGCGGTTTTTGGAGGCAATCACCGCTTCCAGATTCAAACCATGCGAACCCAGGTACATTTCGGTTATCTTGTGAGCAGATAATGGCAGGTTGTTGCTTCCCGATCGCAGGTAATACTTTCCATAAGCAGAAATCGGTTTGATTTTAGGGCTGGGAACATCAATAATCACTACATAACCATATTCAACCCGCTGAGCATGTACAGCAACGGCGAGCTTTGGTTCTGTAGCTTGTGAAATTTCATTTATCCAGCTTTTGATGGTTTCTTTATTTAGTTGTACACCTTTCGCCTCACCCAAACCGCTTACTCCAATTAATACTTTACCCCCATTTCTATTCGCAATTGCAACAACAGAAATAATTGTATTATTATTGAACCCCTTATTAAATTCAAGTTGTTCCCCTTGACCTTCCCGTACGTATTTATTTATGTCGACTAACATAGTGAGGTCAAAAATAAGATTTATTGCAGTTGCAAATTCCCTCATTTGTTAACCTCTGACGATATATTTTACATTTTATCAACAAGCTCCCCATTTCAATACAAAAAACAATATCTTTGCGGCCATTAATTTTACCATGTATTATTTATACGCTATAATCTGATAAAATGTCTACTCTAAAAGGAAAAATCACCCAGATCATTGGACCAGTAATTGATATTAGTTTTGACCAGAAAGGTGCTAAGCTGCCCAATATCTTGGATGCACTTGAAGTGAAACGCCCAGACGGAACATCTATTATATTAGAATGCCAGAAACACGTCGGAGAAGATACTATTCGCGCGATCGCGATGGATTCAACCGATGGATTAAGCCGTGGAACCGAAGTTCTGGCAACGGGCTCTCCTATCAAAATGCCCATCGGCGACCAGATCAAAGGTCGCCTGTTCAACGTAGTAGGCGATGCCATTGATGGTATTGGTCAGGTGGATAAATCCAAAGGGTATTCCATTCACCGGGAACCTCCTAAATACGATGAGCTTTCGACTTCTACAGAAGTGTTGTTTACAGGAATTAAAGTGATTGACCTGCTGGAGCCCTATGCAAAAGGCGGGAAAATTGGATTATTCGGTGGTGCCGGTGTAGGAAAAACGGTATTGATCATGGAACTGATCAATAACATTGCGAAAGGTTATGCCGGTCTGTCCGTATTTGCCGGTGTAGGAGAACGTACCCGTGAAGGAAATGACTTATTACGTGAAATGATCGAATCCGGAGTTATAAAATATGGGGAAGAGTTTAAACACTCCATGGAAAAAGGCGGATGGGATCTGAGCAAGGTAGATAAAACGGAATTAGCAAAATCACAGGCAACCCTGGTCTTCGGACAAATGAACGAGCCTCCGGGAGCACGTGCACGGGTGGCCCTTTCCGGCCTTTCTGTTGCAGAATACTACCGGGATGGTGATCCAAATGACAAAGCAAGCGGTGGCCGCGATATCCTCTTCTTTATTGATAACATATTCCGTTTCACTCAGGCAGGTTCAGAAGTTTCTGCGCTATTGGGCCGGATGCCTTCTGCAGTAGGTTATCAACCAACACTGGCAACTGAAATGGGAGCGATGCAGGAACGGATCACTTCCACCAAACGTGGATCGATCACTTCTGTTCAGGCAGTTTATGTACCTGCGGATGACTTGACAGATCCTGCGCCCGCGACAACATTTGCTCACCTGGATGCGACAACTGTATTGAGCCGTAAAATTGCAGAGTTGGGTATTTACCCTGCTGTCGACCCATTGGATTCGACTTCCCGGATTTTGAGCCCAGCTGTTTTGGGCGAAGCGCATTATAATACCGCTCAGCGTGTTAAACAAATCCTTCAGCGCTACAAAGAATTACAGGATATTATTGCGATCCTGGGTATGGATGAGCTTTCGGAAGAAGATAAATTGGTTGTTCACCGTGCACGACGTGTTCAGCGTTTCCTTTCACAACCTTTCCACGTTGCGGAACAATTCACCGGCTTAAAAGGTGTATTTGTACCCATCGAGGATACCATCAAGGATTTCAATACGATCATGGATGGTGAAGTAGATGAATATCCGGAGGCAGCCTTCAACCTGGTAGGTAACCTGCAGGAGGCCATTGAAAAAGGCAAGAAGATGTTGGCGGAAACGAAGTAAAGTAGCGAATAGCTCCTTAAAAACTACAATCGCATGTACCTAGAAATAATAACGCCAGATAAAAAGCTATTCAGCGGAGAAGTGAAATCTGTTAAACTTCCCGGGACGGATGGTTCCTTCGGCATTCTAAATAATCACGCTCCGATTATTGCTTCCTTAAAAAAAGGTACCGTCAAAGTAACCAGCGATAAAAACACGACGGAAAACTTTGAGATCAATGGGGGAGTTATTGAAATGCTGAACAATAAAGCGATTCTCCTTGCCGAATAATCCGATTTTGGTCGTGCTTAGTGGTAATTGATCGTATAAATTCCCAGACTTTCTTTTTGCAGCAGATACAATCTGTCATTTGTCATCCGTACTGAAACAGCTGTAGTATCCGGCAATATGGACTGTGTTTGTTCCAGGGTCTTCAGGTTAAAGGTATTTAATTTCCCATCCTGGTAATAAACCAGTTCATCTCCCTTAAATTGAAAATCGTGTATGTCCGTGATCGGTATTGTTTTGTAATACGTGCCAAAAACATCAAACACCAGGATGCCGGTTGAAGGGTTGTTGACATATAATCGGTTATTATATTCAAGCATAGCCCTGGGTTTCAGATCCATGCTTAATAGCTGCGCCAGATTCCCGGTCTGATTCACCAGCAAAAGATTCTGATCAAAACGCAGCAATTCAAAATTTTGCTGGTCATAAATCCACATACCGTTATCATGAGAAGAACAAATAAATTGCGTTTGTGGATAGCCCAATGTTTCGATGGAAATCGGGTCCCCATTTTGAGCAAGGGTATTATCCAGGAAAACCACCTGCAAAAAATTCCGGTAAAACAAAATGATCTTCATTGGATTACTTGCATCGATGGAACTAATCCTTCCAAAGTTCATATTACTATATGTTTTTAGCAGATTTCCCTGGGGATCGTATTTTTGAAGAACATCGTTGTTCAGCAGGTACACATTGGAAAGATTATCTGTACTGACATGTTCCGCCTTGACAGGAATGGATTTTACAAAAACCAGATTCGATTGCTGAAACCCAAAGAGCATCAGGCATAGAACCAAGAGAAAAGAGAAAGAATACCAGTATATCCTATTGCTCATTATTTAGTTTCAAAAGTTCGTCCATGTATTTCCGGTCATTTGATAAACGGGGAACCTTATTTTGAGCCCCTAAGCGTCCTCTTTCTTTCATCCAGTGATAAAACAAGCCCTGACGGGCAAGATGTATGAACGGACTTTTTAAAATAAAATTGTTATAGCGCTTGGCTTCATAGTCAGAGTTTAATGACTTCAAGGCATTATCCAAAATTTCGACAAAGTACCCAATATTTTCCGGCTCCCGGTCAAACTCGATCAGCCATTCATGTGATCCACCCGCACCATCAATCATATATGTAGGGGCGGCGGTATAGTCCCTTATTAAGGCCCCTGTTTTTTCACAGGCAATTTTTAGTCCGTTGTCCGCATTATCGATGATAAGCTCCTCTCCGAAAGCATTGATAAAATGTTTGGTGCGGCCGGTAATTTTAAAACGGTAAGGATCCAAAGAAATAAATTTGACCGTATCCCCCAGCTTATAACGCCAAAGGCCGGCACTGGTAGTAATCACGACGGCATAGTTTTTAGCAACTTCCACTTCTGTGAGGGATATAACCTTTTCACTTCCGCCCGGTTGATCTACTGAAATAAATTCATAATAAATACCATAATCCAGCATCAGTAATAATTCATCCGAATCAGGCCGATCCTGGATGCCAAAAAAACCCTCCGAAGCATTGTATAACTCTACAAAGCTCACCTGATCAGAATCAAATAATTTCTTAAACTGTTCTTTGTACGGCAAAAAATTGACACCTCCGTGAAAGAAGACTTCCAGGTTGGGCCATACTTCTTTAATCGCTCTCTTTCCGCTCATGTCCAGTATCCGCTTCAATAGTACCAATAACCAGGAGGGCACTCCGGCAAGGCTTGTTATATTCTCATTCACTGTCGCATAGGCGATCTTTTCCAGTTTTTCTTCCCATCCATCTATCAAAGCAATGGACAGATCAGGGGAGCGAAGAAATTCAGCCCACATGGGCAGGTTCTGAACCACAATAGCGGAGAGATCTCCGTTGTAGGATTCATGCTCGTTCAGATTATCCACTTTGTACGAACCAGTCAATCCAAGATTTTTTCCGGTAAACAACATCGTATCCGGATGATTACGACAATGAATGGCCAGCATATCCCGGCCTCCGTTATAATGACACTCCTCCAAAGCCTCCTCCGTAACAGGAATAAATTTGCTTTTGTCACTTGTGGTCCCGGAAGACTTGGCAAACCATTTTATTTCACCAGGCCATAAAATATTTTGTTCACCCCGACGCGTTCTTTCAATAAAGGGTTTTAGTGTATCATAATCCTGCAGGGGTACGCGCTGGTTATACTGAGCATATGTTTCGATAGAAGAATATCCATACCTCCTTCCCCATTCCGTATCTTTTCCTGATGCAATGAGCCGCAAGAACCATTCCTCCTGCACATCATGAGGATACTTCATGAACAACTCGATCTGATGCATTCGTTTGCGCATCCACCAGGAGGCCAGAGAATTGAGAAGGGGCATAGTTGACCGAAGGTAAACAATTTAGGGATTTAGGATTTAGGATTTAATAGTAAAGATTTTTTTTGTAGAAAATAATTTTCCAACTCCACACAGCTAAGCGCATTGAAACACATTTCCTTTGTAAGCATTCCTTTGCGGGCAACACAAACCCCATACTGCATATCATGAAATCCTTGTTTTTCATGCGCATCCGGATTGATGGATATTTTAACTCCTTTCTCCATACAATACTGTATCCACCTCCAATCAATGTCTAAACGATAAGGATGTGAATTTAATTCCATGACCACCTGATTTGCTGCACAGGCATCAATCACCTTTTTATGATCAATCGGATAACCTTCTCGGTACAAAAGCAGGCGGCTGGTGGGATGACCAAGAATAGTGGTATGTGGATTTTCAACCGCTTTAATCAAACGCGCAGTGGCTTTTTCCAGATCCATTTTTAAATTGGAATGGACGGAAGCTACAATAAAATCAAACGAGCGGAGCAACTCTTCCGGATAATCCAGAGATCCGTCATTTAAAATATCCGATTCAATCCCTTTGAAGATCCGAAAAGGGCTGAGCTCTTCGTTCAACACATCGATTTCCCGATGTTGTTCCAGAACACGTTCGGGTTTCATTCCATTCGCATAAAAAGCGGATTGAGAATGATCGCAGATACCCAGGTACTCATATCCAAGCTCCTTGCAGTAAAGCGCCATCTCCCGGAGCGAATTAACTCCATCGCTGTAATTAGAATGATTATGAAGTATTCCTTTCAGATCCCCTACCTCTATGAGTTTAGGCAACTTATTTTCTCTGGCCAATTCAACTTCATTTAAGCCCTCCCGTAATTCAGGTTCTACATACTGCAAACCTAAACGGGAATAAAGTTCATCTTCCGATTTTGCCTGTCCTGGTTTGAATCCACTAAGACGCAGGTGTTCCTGGGTGGCCGTTGTTTCAAAAAGCAAAGAAAAAAAATCCGCTTCGTTGCAAATCCGTATCATAACAGGAATAGCGGGAGCATCTTTTATCGCCGGCAATTCAATTATATCCTTTGACACAATAAGAATATCCACTTGTTCCAGTATTTCGCATTTCCTTCGTATTGCTCCGGTTAATGAAACCAAAGGCATGTTGTATTTCCTTTTCAGTTCCACAACCAGCTGAAAGGCGTATGCTTCAATAGCCGCATAATGAAATTTACCGGCACTGGCTTGTTTGAATTCAATTGCCTTTTTAACGGCCTCCTGAGTCTTCGTTCCAAAGCCCTTGAGGTGTATCAAACGATTTTCATGACAGGCATACAGCAATTCTCCGGTCGATTCAATGCTCAGCTCCTTCCATAACTGAGCAACCTTTTTAGGACCTATTCCTTTTATCCCCAGCATATCCATAACTCCAACAGGCGTTATACTTCTGAGCTGACTTAATTCCTTCAGGTCACCGCTTGTTTGCAATTCATGTATTTTCTGAGCAATTCCCTTCCCGATCCCATCAATCTTTTCCAGTTCTTCCAATGAAGCATTGGAAAGATCAAGGTTCACCTTATCCAGTTTAAAGACTGCATTATTCAATGACTTTATCTTAAAGGGATTTTCATTGTGCAGTTCCATTAAGCGGGAAGTCAGTTTTAAGGACTGGATGATGTCTTCTGTATTCATTTTTTTCCGTATTCAGTACTTCTTAAAGGGGATCAACATCTATGTGTAATTTTATTTGTTTAAAAGCAGCCTGCAGTTTAAACTCAAAGCAAACTTCATTGATTATTTTTTTTACCGAAGCAATGGACGTTTCCCTTTCTGTTTTTATCATAATCGCTTTCAGAAACTCATTCCTCACCCTTGCTACCAGCGGAAACTCAGGCCCCAGGATCCGGTCACCCAATTGTTCCCGGAGTCTGGCGGCAATAAAGGTAGCGCCTTCATTCAACACATCCACATCCCGGTGTTTTAACGTCAGTTCGATTAAGCGGTAAAAAGGCGGATAATGAAAAGACTTTCGGTCCCGTAACTGCGAAACATACATCGCCAGGTAATTATTACTGATCACATCCTGGATAATAGCATGCCCGGGATTATGCGATTGTATGATCACCCTTCCCCGCTTGTTCTTTCTTCCGGCCCTGCCCGAAACCTGTGCCATCAGTTGGTAACTTCGTTCAAATGACCGGAAGTCAGGAAAATTAAGACTGCTGTCCGCATTTAATATCCCAACCAGGGAAACATGATCAAAATCCAATCCTTTGGTAACCATTTGGGTGCCCACTAAAACATCTACTTTTCGGTCTTCGAAATCAGAAATAAGTTGCTTATGCGCATGCTTCGCCCTGGTCGTATCCAGGTCCATTCGGGAAATACGGGCGGCTGGAAAAAAAAGGCCGATCTCTTCTTCTATCTTCTCCGTACCAAATCCTTTTGTTTTCAGATTTGTTTCCCCGCAGGCCTCACATTGTAAAGGCATTGGAATCGTATAGCCACAATAATGACACCGGAGCTGATTCCCAGCTTTATGATAGGTAAGCGAAACATCACAATTTTTACAGGGGGGAGTCCAGGCGCAGGTATAACATTCGATGATTGGTGAAAAGCCCCTCCGATTCTGAAACAAAATAACCTGCTCCTTATTTTTCAAAGCCAGCTCCACTCCTTCCAGTAACTGGGGTGAAAAATGCGATTTCATCAGCTTGCGCTTATTCGCTTCCTTAATGTCTACCACTTCAATTTCCGGCATCAACACATCTCCATAACGCTGCGTCATCTCCACCAAACCATACTTTCCGGTTTGGGCATTAAAATAACTTTCCAGAGAAGGGGTCGCTGAACCAAGTACTACTTTGGCTTTATGTACCTGGCCCAGGAATATCGCAGAGTCCCTCGCATTATAACGAGGAGAGGGGTCAAATTGTTTGTAAGATGTATCGTGTTCTTCATCGACGATGATCAGGCCCAGATTAGAAAAGGGGAGAAACAAGGCCGAACGGGCACCTAATATCAGTTTTCTCTGACCCCCCAGTACACTGTTCCAGATTTCAACCCGCTCATTTTCATTGAAACGAGAATGATAAACTCCCACCTGCTTATTAAAAACAGACTGAAGACGCTGAATGATCTGTGCTGTTAAAGCAATTTCGGGCAAGAGGTATAAAACTTGTTTACCCTGCTGCAAGGTATCTTCAATAAGTTTAATATACAGTTCCGTTTTACCGCTGGAGGTCACGCCATGAAGCAGGATGACTTCTTTTCCGGAAAACTGTTTTTTCATTTCAGTCAGCGCTGATTCCTGACCCTCATTGAGCCGTTTATCAATAGGATTGCCCTGAGATTTGGAAAGCAGTCGTCCCACCTCAACCTGCTGCAATTCGAAAATGTTTTTTTTGATCAAGGCCTTCAATGTAATATCAGAACCTTTCACCAAATCGAGTAATTCACTTTTTTTTACCCATTCCTGGAATTCTTTTTTCTCCTGGGGATCGTTTAAACGAAGATAGGCCATCAGGATATCCAGCTGTTTCCCCGCCTTCTTTTCCAATCTATCCAGAACCTCTTTCAGCTTACTTTCCTTTTTTAGTTCCGGACTTAGCCTGACAAAATCCCGAAGTTTCGGTTTATACCGCTCCTGTAATTCTTCCAGCACCACAACTACCTGTTTTGCAAGGAGGGATTTAACAACCGGGTAAACTGTTTTATGTTCGATGATTTCCATTACTTCATTCAAGGTGAGTACTTCCCGTAGCTCCAGTGCTTCTACGATCAGGTATTCCTTGTCCGTTAATTTTTCGTAATTTATTTTTTGTTCTTTCCCTTCATTTGGAACAAAAGCAGGATGCAGGATAATTTTAGTTTCGCTGGAAAGTTTTAAACCTGAAGGGAGAGCTGCATTCATCACCTCACCGATTGCACACATGTAATAGGAAGCCATCCAGTCCCATAACTGAAACTGCAGCTCTGTTACGACAGGCTCCGTATCAATAACGGAATGAATGTATTTTGCTTCGTATTGCCCGGGAGGTACCCGGTGAATTTTTCTTACCAGGGCCGAGTATAATTTGCTTTTCCCAAATTGCACGACAACCCTTTGCCCCGTTTTTACCTTATCAGCTAACTCAAAAGGTACACGGTACGTATACAAATTAGGTAAAGAAAGCGGCAGAATAACATCAACAAATAGTGTTGTCTTTTCTGACATATCCTTTACGCATCAATCTTCGCGTATTTTGCGTTCTTTTCAATAAAGTCCCTACGGGGAGGAACCTCATCACCCATTAACATGGAAAACACCCGGTCCGCTTCTCCGGCACTGTCAATGGTAACCTGACGCAAAGTGCGGTGTTCGGGATTCAAGGTAGTACTCCATAACTGTTCCGCATTCATTTCTCCCAGACCCTTGTAGCGTTGAATATTAACAGTATTTTCTTTGCCTTCTCCTCCGATCTCCCGGATCGCACTATCACGCTGATCCTCATTCCAGCAATAACGTTGGTTAGTTCCCTTTTTAACCAGGTAAAGTGGAGGAGTCGCAATATAGATATAACCGTTTTCAACCAACTCTTTCATATACCGGAAAAAGAAGGTCATGATAAGGGTAGTAATATGACTGCCATCCACATCCGCATCGCACATGATAATGACTTTGTGATAACGAAGTTTTTCCAGGTTGAGGGCTCTGTCATCCTCAGCCGTACCCCGGGTAACCCCAAGCGCGGTGAACATATTCCGGATTTCCTCATTCTCATAGATCCGGTATTCCATCGCCTTCTCCACATTCAGGATTTTTCCGCGCAGAGGTAGGATGGCCTGAAAATTACGATCCCTGCCTTGTTTGGCTGTTCCTCCAGCAGAATCACCTTCCACCAGGAATATTTCGCAGGCAGCAGGATCACTGTTCGCACAATCCGCCAGCTTTCCAGGCAAGCCGGTCCCCGTCAGTACACTTTTACGCTGTACCATCTCCCGCGCTTTGCGGGCGGCATGACGTGCCGTTGCAGCGAGAATCACCTTATCTACAATTAATTTAGCTTGTTTTGGATTTTCCTCCAGGTAATTGGCCAGCATTTCGCTCACCGCCGTATCCACAAAGCCCATCACTTCATTATTTCCCAATTTGGTTTTCGTTTGCCCCTCAAATTGGGG
>Ga0206820_1134_pt2 | contig 11863 bp, 11 predicted proteins | sample Alteio_BWOrgCont_84_FD_152857 | JGI IMG/M metagenome (GOLD analysis project Ga0206820, IMG submission 152857) | Enriched cells from forest soil in Barre Woods Harvard Forest LTER site, Petersham, Massachusetts, United States -... | ecosystem: Environmental > Terrestrial > Soil > Temperate forest >...
ATCCTTAGAAGAAGCGCAAAATGCTAAATATGCCCGTATTTGGGATAAACTCCATATCCAGCCTGGTGAGCATGTACTCGATATAGGATGTGGATGGGGCGCATGCATGCAATATTTCGCCAGTAAGGGGGTGCATGTGACCGCTATTACCCTATCCGAATCACAGGCACGCTACGCGAGTCAACGTATAGAGAGTGCGGGGTTAGAAGCATGGGGTACCATCCAATTATCGGATTATAGGGATATCACCGGCATTTTTGATCATATTATTTCTATTGGGATGTTTGAGCATGTCGGGGTAGAATATTGGCCATTATATTTTAAAACCATTGCTACACACCTCAAAAAAGGCGGTACGGCGATGGTGCAAACCATTGTCATCGATGAAAAATTTTTTCAAAAATCTGCTAGAAATACGACGTATTTTATCCAGCATTACATTTTTCCAGGGGGCTTTTTACCGTCCCATTCCAGCTTTATCCAGGCCGCGCAAAAGGAAGGGCTTGTCTGTGAAGAATCCTATGCATTTGGGGGCGATTATGCACTCACCACCCGAGAATGGCTAGCCCGTTTTGAACAGAATTTAGAGAATGTGCGAGCCTTGGGATTTGATGAAAAATTTATCAACCATATGAGCGATAGACATAGGCAGGCTCCTTGTGTTTAAACGCAATGATAAGACTCCAATTGCTCTATTTTATTCTTGCACCATCGGTACAAATTTTACGGGTAACAGCCGTTCTTGTGTTAGGCCCTGGGAGGTCCGAGTGATGCGTTCCAGCGCTTGAGATCGTGTTCCTACAGGGACAATGAGACGACCTCCTTCACTGAGTTGTTCTATAAGCGTGTGGGGGACTGCCTCAGGTGCAGCCGTCACGATAATGGCATCGAATGGAGCCGCTTCTGGCCATCCTTCATATCCATTTCCTATCTTTACTTGAACATTCGTATACCCTAGATCCTTTAACTTTTTTTGGGCATCTTCTCCTAAAGGTTCTAAGATTTCTATGGTATACACCTCACGGCAAAGGAGCGAGAGGATAGCAGCTTCATATCCTGAACCTGTCCCTATTTCTAGCACTCTCTCCTGAGGCATTAATTGGGCGGCACTTAGCATAAAAGCAACAATAAAAGGTTGTGAGATGGTTTGGCCATACCCAATAGGCAAAGGCGAATCTTGATATGCTAGCTCTTGGAGCGCCTCAGGCACAAACAACTTGCGCGGCACCTTTTCCATCGCAGCGATCACTCTTTGATCGTGGATGTGGCGGTTAATGATTTGCTCTTCGATCATGATCTGTTGCATGTCGCTGAACATGGCAGCCCTCTCTATGATGCGTGTTCCTCCTCTGGTGAGGAAGGTTTCTTGATATGTTCCTCTTTCTTGTGCATTGTAAACCGATCTTCATGACCTAGCCTTCTTGATCGTGGAAACTCGCCAATTTTAATAATCTCTGATTTTTTATCCTCCGGAAGGTTGGTCGTGCCTCTGCGTGATGCGAAAATTTCTGGATGATCTAAGTATTGAAACATGGTGCCCTCTTTTAATTCTTTTGCATTCATTTAGGCAGGAACAGCGTCTACTGTACCCTTTCATGTGCCTCCTGTTGACATCCTCGGCCCTTTAGGCTTAATACCAAGCAATCTCTAATTCATCTATCACATTGCTCACACCCGGTGCAGCCCACGCAGCTCTTCTTGCTTCCTTATCTTCATCCCAGTTTTGAACTTTGCCTTTCAACGTCACTTGGCTACCTGCAACAATTACATTAATATTGTTCGCATGAATACGCGCATTGCGCTCAAACTCTCTCATTATTTTTTGTTTTACATCTACTGCATCCACATTCGGTTTTACCGTAATCGCATTGGTAACGTCTTTGATTCCCATCAGCGATCGTACGGCTTTATAAGCATTTTCTTTTTGAAACTGGTAATTGACTTCTCCAGATAATGTAAGATGACCATCTTCTACTACAATTTTTATCTTATCAGCAGGAACCCACACGCTCCATTTCAGCGCATTCATCGCAGCTTGTGCAATTTCCGCATCACTTTTCTTATAGGTGTGGAGTAAGTCTACAATAAGCTCATTTGCAATTGCTTTGACGCCTTCAATTTTTTTCACTCTTTTCTCGGAGATACTTTTCTCATAAAAGCTTTTAACGGTGCCTCCTAATACAATAACCCCATTATCTTTCACAGAGCATGTTATATTAGACGCATCTATGCTTGGATCAAAGGAAAGTGTATCCATGATTTGTTTATAAAGCTGTTCATTGGTAGTCATGATAACCTCCATCACTAATTGTGAAACATCACCAAACCTAAGAGCGAATATAAATTCCATTAAAAGTTTAGCTTTTGCAGAATACTCCTATCAAAATGAAAATACTATATAAAAATTTATTTTCATCAATATAGCTGTCACAAAGGCAGAAATCGATGGCTGCATCCAAAGCCCCCATTGCATTTTTCCCGCAAAGCATTATAGTAAGGGCTCTAGTTTAGACAAAGGATGAACATCATGACACAATCTCCATGGGAAAAAAGACCTAATGGTGCACGCCCTTTTGATGACTTACTCAAAGACAGTCAGCAACGCCTCCAATCTATTTTTGGCCAAGGAGGACCGACACCACCGAAGGGTCCCACGGGCCCTACAGGCATTCGCCCTAAATTTATAGGCGCGGGTCTGTTCTTATTGCTTCTGCTATGGTTAGGTTCTGGATTTTTTATCGTGAATGAAGACGAAGAAGGATTGGTGATGCGCTTTGGCAAATTTGTTCGGACCGCCACTCCCGGTCCTAATTATCACTTGCCTACCCCTATCGAATCTGTGGCTATTTTTCCTGTAACACGCGTGCAACGCGAAGAGATTGGGTTTCGTAGCAGCAATGCAACGGCACGTGGAGGACGTGAAATACCGGATGAAAGTTTGATGTTGACGGGCGATGAGAATATCGTAGAAATTGACTTTGTCGTGCAGTGGCGTATTCGCAATGCACAATATTTTGCCTTTAACGTCATGCATCCACGGGACACGGTTAAAAGTGTCGCAGAGAGCGCGATGCGCGAAGTGATTGGCAAAACCGAGCTCGCAGACGTGCTTACCGGTGGTAGAGCCCATACGGAGTCTACAACGGCCCAGTTAATGCAAGACATCCTCGATAAATATAAAGCAGGCATCGAGATCATCAGTTTACAATTACTCAAAGTTGATCCGCCTACAGCAGAAGTGATCAGCGCCTTTCGTGATGTGCAGACAGCCGAGCAAGAAAAAGAAAAAACCATCAATAATGCCCGTGGCTATCGCAATAAAATCCTCCCCGAAGCACGAGGAGAGGCTGCAAAACGTATGGAGCAAGCAGAAGCCTATAAGGCAGGTTTGGTAGAGCGTGCCAAAGGGGAAGCAAGCCGCTTTTCTGCCGTATATGATGCCTATAAGCAAGCAAAAGACGTGACGAAAAGACGGATGTATCTAGAAACAATGGAGGACATCCTCCAGAATATCGACAAAGTCATTGTAGACAATAAATCAGGTGCAACACTGCCCTACATGCCCTTACCTATGCCGCCAGTCAAAGACGGGAAGTAATGCACCACACAAAAGGAGCCTTTGAGTCATGAAAATATTTTGGGGTATCATTGTTGCCGTCAGCCTATTCTTGGCAAGCAACATCTTGTTTATCGTGAAACAAACAGAGCAAGCATTGGTCTTCCAGTTTGGGGAAATCGTGCGTGTCATCACAACACCTGGCTTGAAGATAAAAGCACCGTTCATTCAGAATGTCATGGTCGTGAGTAAACAGGTCCTGAATGTCCAAATTGACGATAAAGAAGTGATTGCGAAAGATCAAAAGCGTCTCATCGTGAATGCATTTGCCAAATACCAAGTGACCAATCCACAAAAATTCTATCAAACGTTACGGGATGAATATGGCGCCAAAAGCCGCATCGCTGCCATCCTTGATTCGTCATTACGGCAAATTTTAGGAGATGTGACTTTATCCAGCCTCCTCACCACCGAACGCACACAAGTGATGCAAAAAATCCAAGATGTGCTTACCAAGCAAACGCAAAATTTTGGCATTCAGGTAGTGGATGTACGTATCCTACGGGCTGACTTGCCGGATGAAAATAGCAAGGCCACCTATGAACGTATGATCACGGATCGGCGTCAACAAGCCGCACGTTTCCGTGCAGAGGGCCAAGAAGAGTCTGATAAAATTATGGCTGATGCAAATCGGCAATATGAAGTGATCTTGGCTGAAGCCGATAGAGAGTCAGAAATCACGCGAGGACAAGGAGAAGCGCAGGCATCGGCTACCTATGCAGAGGCCTTTGGGAAAGATCCTGAATTTTTTGACTTCTATCGTACCTTACAATCGTATCGTAACAGCTTGAAAGGGGATAAAACGCGTGCTATATTATCACCAAGCAATGGCTTCTTGTCCCATTTTGTTGGAGGTAAATAGTGTATCGTTCGTGGATATATTCTCTGGTCCTGATCTGCTTACCCCTGCAGGCGATAGCACAAACGGTCGCGGTGGATGTAGCAGATCTCGTAGAAAAGCTTACCCCTGCTGTCGTGAATATTTCCACCACGCAAAAAATGCCCGAACGCCGACAAGGCGTGGGATTGCCGCCTGAGTTTCAAGAATTCTTTGAACAGTTTGGATTGCCAGGCATGCCCATGCCATTCGGGATGGAAGAAGAGGATATTCCAGGTGCAAAAAGACAGGCAACTTCACTAGGCTCCGGTTTCATTATTGACCCCAAAGGATATGTAGTCACGAATCGGCATGTGATTGAAGGGGCAGATGAGGTGACGGTCACACTCAGTAATGAAACGCCTTTCAAAGCAAAAATTATCGGAACCGACCGTGGTACCGATCTCGCCTTGCTAAAAATAGAAAATCCTACAGATTTTCCTTATGTTTCCTTTGGAGACTCCGATAAAGCGCGTGTAGGAGAAAGTATTATTGCCATTGGTAACCCCTTTGGATTAGGGGGTACGGTAACTACCGGCATCATTTCTGCTATTAATCGCAATATCAATGCCGGACCTTTTGATAGCTTTATCCAAACAGATGCCGCCATCAATCGCGGGAACTCCGGCGGTCCCATGTTCAATATCAAAGGCGAAGTGATTGGTATTAACACGGCAATTTTTGCGACAGCAGGAGGCGGGAATATCGGAATCGGATTTGCAACCCCTTCCGCTTTAGCCAAACCCGTAATTGAGCAATTAAAAACCACAGGCCGTGTCAAACGTGCTTTCTTGGGTGTATCGCTGCGTGATGTCACAGAAGAAATTGCAGAAAGCCTTGGACTCAAGAAAGACCAGGGTGTCGCAGTGGCAGAAGTATCTTCAGGAGGGCCTGCAGATAAGGCAGGGTTCCAGGTAAGCGATATCATCCTTACCTTTGATGGTAAGCCTGTAACGCGTACAAAACGCCTGCCTACCCTTGTCGCAGAAACGCCTGTGGGTAAAAAAGTAGAGGTAGAGGTATACCGCCAAGGAAAAACCATTACCCTAACACCCACATTAGGTGAAATGCCAGACAGTGAAAAAGATGCCGACACCAACCTCTCAGACAAATCCAGTAAAGCTTATCAAGAGGAAGGGGTCAAAGAAACTACGACCATTAACGGAATGATTGTAGGCACAATTGATGCAGGAGTCCGACAAAAATTCCAACTGGGTAATGAGCAAAAGGGATTGATTATTCTGGGTATTAAGCGCGGCACTGCTTTAGCCCTCATTGGCCTAAAGCGTGGCGACATTATTACTGCAATCAATCAGCAGCATGTAGAGAATGTCGCGAAAGCAAAGCAAATCATTGCCCAAGCAGAAAAAGAAAAGCGCCAACATGTGTTATTAGCAGTGAAACGGCAAAACCAGTCGATCTTATTGACGATACCGCTCAAATAATGGCGAGAGTTGAGAGATGCGCGAATACTCCTTCTCCCTTTGGGAGAAGGTTGGGATGAGGGTGGTGCGTAACGCGCTATTTATAAGGCACTCAAGCCGACAGGCCCTCACCCTACCCTCTCCCATAGGGAGAGGGTCCAAAACTGCAACTTATTGGTGAAAAACTTGACCTTTAAAATCCCATGGTTCAAATAGAGAGGACTTTTTGGATCTTTATTTGGCAATACTACGCCGCCACAATACGGTTTGCGTCTTTGAGCATCTCGCTGGCAATTTCCAGCACATTGGCACACATCTCATAGGTACGCTGTGCTTTGACCAAATCGGTCATCTCTAGCACCGCTTCTACGTTCGAACCTTCCAACATGCCTTGCTGGATGGATCCAAAATAGTCCGTGGTAGGGTTCCCTACAATCACAGGACCGGAAGCAGCGGTTTCTGCTAGCAAGTTATTACCCAGACGTTCCAATCCATTTTCATTGGGAAACATAGCAAGCTGAATTTGCCCAATCTCTTGAGGAGTCGCTTGCCCAGCCACATACGCATTCACTACGCCCGAATCTGTAATGGTAATACTGTTCGTATTATTCGGGATCGCAATGGAAGGTGTAAGGACTAACCCTTGAAAATTGACGATTTGCTGTGTGGCAGGATCGAGTTTGAAGGAGCCATCCCGCGTATAAAAATAGTCACCATTGGCATCTTGTAATTGGAAATAGCCAAAGCCATTGACCATCATATGATATTCTTGGTTGGTAATGATCGGTTCCCCTTGATCGACCACCGAATACACCGTACCAATCGTTACCCCTAAGCCAATCTGTACACCTGTCGGGGCAAGCGTACCTGACCCATCTGAAATATATCCTGCGCGCTTATCTGTCATATAAAACAGATCCACAAATCCTACTTGTTGTTTTTGGAATGCAGTCGTTTCTAAGTTGGCAATATTGTTGGCCTTGACGTCTACGCTTGTCTGCTGGGCAATCATTCCCGTTGCAGCTGAGTTGAGTGCGAGCATATATTTCCCCCTTTGCTCTTTTTTCTTACTATGCTTTCACCTTCGCAAGCGTTGTCAGTGTGGTCTCAAGTAACTTATAATGCGCGATCACAGTTTCCGTGAGCCCATTAAAGTTACGTTGTAGTTGCATAATATCTTCCATTTTGAGTACCGTTTGGACGTTCCCCTGCTCCAGCATACCTTGTAATATTGTATAACCGCTTGCCTCTATAGGATCCGCGTTTGCTTTCAATAACCCGCCCCCTACACTTTCTAAGTCACTTTCTTTGGCAAAATCTACAATTCCGAGCGTGGTCAATACATCCACACCATTCGTGATCGTGCCTGCGCCATCAATACCTAGAGCGTTCATTTCCGCAGGCAATGCAATGGTACTATCACTTGCATCTAATACGGGATACCCATCTTGGGTCGATAATGTGCCAAGATTATTCCGAAAATTACCTGCGCGTGTATAGCGAATACCCAGCGGTGTTTGTATTTTGAAAAACCCTGCACCATTAATCGCTACATCTAACGCTTGATAGGTAGGAGAAAGGGGCCCAGGGCGTGCACTACGTGGAGAAGATACATCGTCTGGAAAGGTAAGCTTTTCCATGGGTTTTACAGACTGATTTTTCTTTTGTATCAAAAGATAGCGCTCTTGAAAGCCCAGCGCAGACGCATTCGCCATATTATTGGCTTCGATCGCGACGCGATCATACAGCGTCAATTGCCCAGCAAGTAAGAGGTAGATATTATTGGTCGTCATGCGTATCCTTCTAGAGGATGGGAATAGTCTCTAGAAATAATACTGCAAAATTCGTGCCAATGCCTAAGTGGTCTCTCGCACTACCCTTATGAGGCTAAATAGCGTGCTAAGAATTCTCCTGTGACGCTTTCTTCGGTCTTTGCGACTTGTTCTGGCGTGCCTGCACCTACCAGCCTTCCACCCCGATCACCGCCACCAGGGCCTATATCAATGATGTAATCCGCTGTTTTGATGACATCCATATTATGCTCAATCACCAACACCGTATTCCCTAATTCCACGAGACGCTGCAATACCACAAGTAATTTGCTAATATCTTCAGAGTGCAGCCCCGTGGTAGGTTCGTCTAAAATGTAGAGTGTACGCCCTGTGGAACGTTTAGAAAGCTCTTTCGCTAGTTTGACACGCTGTGCTTCACCGCCCGAAAGGGTGGTCGCGGATTGGCCAATTTCAATATAACCCAGCCCTACTTCCATGAGGGCTTTCAACTTATCGCGGATGGGAGGCATTTTATCGAAGAAGGGTAACGCCTCTTCGACAGTCATGGATAGCACATCCGCAATCGATTTGTCTTTGTACTTAATTTCTAATGTTTCACGGTTGTAGCGTTGCCCTTTACATTCATCGCACACCACATAGACATCCGGCAAGAAATGCATCTCAATCTTCAGCAGACCATCGCCTTGACAGATTTCGCAACGCCCTCCCTTCACGTTAAAGGAGAATCGTCCAGGCTTATAGCCCCGTAGCTTGGACTCAGGCAATTCCACGAACCAATCACGAATAGGCGTAAAAGCGCCCGTATAGGTCGCGGGATTCGAGCGTGGGGTACGCCCAATAGGCGATTGATCAATCTCAATAATTTTATCAATATATTCCAGCCCACGTAAGGATGCATACGGGCCAGGACTTGTTTTGGTACCTTCCAACTTTTGCATCGCTGCTTTGTAGAGCGTATGAATGATCAAGGAAGATTTACCGCCCCCAGAAACACCGGTGACGCACGTAAATGTGCCGAGGGGAATGGTAATATCAACATTTTGTAAGTTATTAGCCGTAGCACCTTTTAATTCAATCGCTTTGCCTACATGCCCTGTACGGCGTTGCTTGGGGATATGGATTTTCTTGGCACCGGAGAGATATTGCCCGGTGATACTCATTGGGGTTTGCATGACTTCAGTAGGGGTGCCTTGTGCAATCACCGTACCCCCATGCACCCCAGCTCCCAGGCCCATATCGATTAAATAATCTGCCGTGAGCATGGTCTCTTCATCATGCTCTACCACGATCACCGTATTACCCAAGTCCCGTAAATGCTGCAAGGTCGTGATTAAGCGCCGATTATCGGATTGATGGAGCCCAATCGACGGCTCATCCAACACATACAGTACCCCTGAAAGACCTGAGCCGATTTGCGAGGCCAATCGAATACGCTGGGACTCACCTCCAGAAAGGGTGCCAGATTCGCGCGCAAGCGTGAGGTAATCCAACCCTACATTGGTTAAGAATTTCAGCCGATCCTGGATTTCTTTCAGGATACGCTCTGCAATTTTTTGTTGCGTAGGCGTCAGCGTCGTAGGTAATTGCTCAAACCAATGGAGTGCCTGGGTAATACTGAGATGCGAGACCTCTCCAATATGCAAATCTGCCAGTTTTACGCATAATGCTTCTTGCTTAAGGCGATAGCCCTGGCAACTGCGGCAGGGGCGTTTTGATTGGTATTTTTCAAGCTCTTCCCGCATGCCTGTACTTGCTGCAAGGCGCCATTGCTTCTCGAGATAAGGGAGTGCGCCTTCAAATGCATTGGCTTTATCTTGCATCCGCACCCCATCTGAATAACGCATGGGAATCAGCTCTTCGCCCGAACCATAGAGCAACACGTCTTGTACTTTTTGAGGTAAATCCATCAAAGGAGTGTGCACAGAGAATTGATAATGCTGCGCAAGATTGCTGAGCATTTGATCCAATTTATGGGAAGGCATATGTTGCCATACCGAGATAGCCCCCTCTTTCAGAGAGAGTTTATGATTGCTAATAATGCGCTCAGGATCAAAATATTTCTCAATCCCCAAGCCCTCACAGACAGGACACGCGCCAAAAGGGCTGTTAAAGGAAAAGAGTCGCGGCTCGATTTCCGTGAGCTGGAACCCAGAAACAGGACAGGCAAAGCGTTCTGAAAATAATTTTTCTTCCCCAACAGGAATAGGACCTTCGGCGGCATCCGGATAGGAGACAATTTCTATTGCCATCAACCCATGCTGCGATTTTGGGCCTTTCTGAATCCTAAAGTCACCTTTCTTAGCGAAGATTTTGGAGTCAAAAAACGGCCTAGTATATATTTTTTAGCCCATATTCGAAACAAATACCTGGATGCAATTGATGGAAAATATAAGGATTTTGATATCGTCATGATCGTGGATATGGATATGTTCCGTGGTTGGGATAAGAGAGGAATATACGATACTTTCGCAAAGATTGATCAATGGCAGGCAGTGTGTGCGAACGGCATTTTTAGCAAGGAAGGTCATATGTATGATGCTTTTTCCTTTCGAAATGACGAATTTCCCAATGGTCCACACTCTCCCTATTGGTCCGAACGTGTTCCTAAAATGCAAAAAATTTATCCTGTTAACACCGACTTTGTACCTGTGCGGTCGTGTTTTAATGGGCTTGCCTTCTATAAAAGAGCATTTATTGAAGGGTGCCGCTATGCATCGGATAGGGGGGATTGTGAGCACATCCCGTTCCATGACTGCATTCATCAGAAAAACAACGGTAACATGTTCATGAACCCTTCGATGATCATCCGGTATCCTTGGGCATAGTAAATAGTAAGCACAGCACACCCTACTTCTTAGGGACCATATGCTCACCTAGATGAAATCCCATTTTTGGGTGCCGTCACAGAATGGCGTACAAAAAAGTCTTATACAGACAGGCAAGACCCAGAGGGCGCTGCTAACACAATTACCAGCAGCGCTACTGCCCAGATTTTTCTCAACCCTCTATCTTTCTTTGCTAGAAGGGAATTTCGTCATCAATATCTGCAGCTGCAAATGCAGGCATTCCTTGCTTTTCGCCTGGCTCTGCACCATATTCATTGGCATTGTTACGACTATCTAGCATCGTCAACGTGCCATTAAAACCTTGCAATACAATTTCCGTAGTGTAACGTTCTTGACCGGTGTTATCTGTCCATTTTCTGGTTTGTAGTGCTCCTTCGATATAGAGCTTAGAACCTTTATGGACATAATTCTTCACGATATTGACCAGCCCCTCGTTAAATACAGCAATGCGATGCCATTCTGTGCGCTCTTTACGTTCACCTGTTTGTTTATCGCGCCAGCTTTCCGACGTAGCGATGGAAAAGCTTGCCACTTCGCGCCCATCTTGCGTTGTACGTACCTCTGGATCCTTGCCTACGTTTCCTACTAAAATCACCTTATTCACACTACCAGCCATATTTTACCTTCACTTAACACTTAGTTTTTTTAAAAACTTCCTAGAAAAAGAAGCAAGTTTCTGCTATATACTACTTTCTTCGTCTATTTTGTAAAGCAGAATTCATCGGTGGAGCTCATGGATACATTCATTCGCATACGCGGTGCGAAAGAGCATAATTTGAAAAATATTTCGGTAGATATTCCGCGCAACCAACTGGTGGTCATTACAGGCTTAAGTGGTTCCGGTAAATCTTCGTTGGCGTTTGATACGCTCTATGCAGAAGGGCAGCGTCGCTATGTGGAAAGCCTCTCTGCCTATGCGCGGCAATTTCTACAAATGCAAGATAAGCCTGACGTAGAGTCCATCAGTGGCCTTTCGCCTGCGATTGCTATTGATCAGAAAACGACGTCAAAAAACCCACGTTCCACGGTAGGTACGATTACAGAAATCTATGATTACTTACGTTTGCTGTATGCACGTATTGGTGTGCCGTATTCTCCTGCTACGAATCTTCCTATCCAAAAACAAACCGTATCGCAGATTTGTGATGCCATACTCGCTTTGCCTGAAGGGACCAAAATCTATCTGCTTGCTCCTATCGTGCGGGGTACTAAGGGGGAATATCGCAAAGAGCTACAGCAGCTCACAAAACAAGGCTATGAGCGTATCAAACTGGACGGTATCCTCTATACGCTGGATGAAGTGCCGG
>Ga0206820_1135_pt1 | contig 11829 bp, 5 predicted proteins | sample Alteio_BWOrgCont_84_FD_152857 | JGI IMG/M metagenome (GOLD analysis project Ga0206820, IMG submission 152857) | Enriched cells from forest soil in Barre Woods Harvard Forest LTER site, Petersham, Massachusetts, United States -... | ecosystem: Environmental > Terrestrial > Soil > Temperate forest > O...
CGATGTTGGTGAAGAGCCCTCGGGAGTCGCCGATGTTGGAGAGGGCGATGGTCTGCGGGCCGGTGGGGATGCCGGCGGGGACGGTGCCGAAGTTGAGATCGGCCGGAGTGGAGACGTTGATCTCGCGGATGACGCTCGAGTCCTTGTCGGCGATGTAGAGATCGCCTGAACCATCCAGAGAGAGGCCGCTGGGAGTTCCGAGGGGAGCGAGGGGCGAGGTCATAACAGAAGAGGATCCCTCAATGCCTGTGCCGGCGACGGTGGTGATGATACCGGTGAGCTCATCCACCTTGCGAATGGCGAAGTTGCCGGTGTCGGCGATGTAGAGATCGCCCGCGGCATCGGTCGCGAGCTTGCCGGGATCGTTTATCTCGGTGGCTGGATCCAGAGCGTCGTTGTTGTCACCGGCGTAGCCGGCGGTGCCATTGCCGGCCGCGGTATATATGCCGCCGGCGGCGACGACGCGCACGACATTGTTGCCGGCATCGGAGATGAAGATATCGCCGTAGAGATCGATCGCAAGGCCGTCGGGCTGGTTCAGCTGGGCTGCAGTGGGAACACCGGTGTCTCCGGAGTAGCCCGGTGTGCCGTTGCCAGCGATGGTGGTGATGATGCCGTTGGCGAGGTTGACCTTGCGGACGAGATCGTCGCCCGTATCGGCGATATAGAGATTACTGGATGAATCGACGGCGATATCCGCAGGCGCGGAGAGCTGCGCGGCGGTGGCGGGGCCACCATCCCCGCAGAATGGCGGCGTTGCGCCGATGGAACAGGCCGTGCCGTTGCCGGCGATGGTGGTGATGATACCGGTAACTGCGTCCACGCGGCGGATGGCATGGTTGCCGGTGTCAGCGATGTAGAGGTTGCCGCTGCCATCAAGAACGAGGCTGGCGGGAGATTGGAACGTAGCCGAGACGGCGAGGCTGCCGTCGCCGGAGTAGCCGGGAGCGCCGGTACCGGCATAGGTATTGAGGGTGTGAGTGTAGTGATCAATGCGGCTTATGACATTGTTCGCGGTGTCTGCGATGAAGATGTTGCCAGCGGCGTCGATGACTGCATTGGCGGGACCGCCGTCGCCGGTGACATTGGAGATCGTGCCTGGCGTGAATGCGGCGAGCGGGCCGAGACCGATGCCGCTGGTGTAAGCCGTGACTTCGAGAACAGGCGTGGGGCTGGTGGTGTCAAAGATGCGCACAGCGCCGAGACGCAGACCGGGCACGATGGGATTGAAGAAGTAGTTCACGGTGCAGATCGATCCGGCTGTGTAGGCATGACCGACCCGGCAGGTGCCGGGATTGTGCGTGTCAAGGGTGAAGTCGAGGTCGGCGCCCTGCGTAACCATGATGATGGAGCCGATGGTGAAATTGACGGGGATGCCGACGATGAGCGTTTGGACCTGATGCGTGTTAAGGCCGACCACTTCCGGCGATGCGGAAGAGTTTGACGCGATGACGATCTCCGATGCGACGGCAGAGGTATAGACGGTGGTCTGGTCAATGGCAGTGTAGGTGTACGTTCCTGCAACGACCGGAACGGCGGAGAGATCGAAGCTGACAACGCCGTTGGTGGTCGCGAAGGGGCCGTAGGTCGTGGTGGTGCTAGTCGGATCGGTAACGTTGAGTTCGACAGCACTGCTGTTCGCCCCGGCGATGGGATTGCCGCCCGCATCGGTGATGGTGATGGTGACGACGCCTGCATTCTGGCCGGGCGCGAGCAGGGCGGGCGGCGGCGTGGTGAAGGTGAGCTGCGAGGCCGCACCGGCGAGAGCGATGCCGTCGAGGCTGATGCCCTGCGTGGAACCGGTGACATTGAGCGCATTGTCGGTGAAGATGAGAGCGCCGCTATAGCCACCGGCAAGCGTCGGCTGGAACTCGAAGATATCGAAGCAGCTATTGCCGGCGGCGAGATTGCGCCTCCTGGTGGTCGGCGTGGCGACGGGGCAGGTGCTGGAGGGATCGAGCACGAAGCCATTGGAGATGCTGGGGTTGGTGCCGGTGACAGGATCGGCAAAGTCGAGACGCTCGTTGCCGGTGTTGTAGAGCAGGAGGCCACCCGGAATGCTCATTGTGCCATCGGTGGTGTCTGGAAAGACCTGTGGCGGCGTGCCGCCGACAGTGACCTGACGGATGACACTGTTGCCGGTATCTGCGATGTAGAGGTTGCCTGCGGCGTCCACGGCAACATCAATGGGAAGATTGAGTACGGGGCTGGTGGCAGACCCGCCGTCGCCGCCGTTGATCGAAGCCGTGGCAGCAGCACCGGTTCCACCGCTGGTTGGTGTAATGGTGACGGTAGGCGCTGCAGTGTATCCGGAGCCCGGGTTGACGATAACGATGCTCGTAATGGCGCCGCCACTCACCGTAGCCGTGGCCGTCGCGGTCGTTCCGGCGCTCTGCGGCGCAGAGAGTGTGACGGTAGGCGTTCCGATATATCCGGAACCGGCGTTGGAGAGGCTGATACCGAGAACCTGGCCGATGGAACTGGTACCGCCGAATGGGTCGCCGGCGATGGTGTAGATCAGCGGGTTGCGAGGATCGCTGGTGACAACATCAATATTGTTGGCGCCGTAATTAGCAATATAGAGGTTGCCGGCCGCATCCAGCGCGAGACCGGCGGCAAACGCTAACTGCGCGTTCGTGGGCGTGACGCCATCCGGAAGCGAGCTGCCACCGCCGGCGTAAGTGTTGATGATGCCGGTGGCCGCGTCGACCTTGCGAACGAGACTGTTGAAAGCGTCAGAGATATAGAGATCGCCGGCCGCGTCAATGGCAAGGCCGGTGGGATAGTCAAGACTCGCACTGAGGGCTGGGCCGCCGTCTCCACTATATGAGCCGCCGATTGCGTTGTTGCCGGCGACGGTGGTGATGGAACCATTGGATGGAAAGTATTCGCGAACGACATTGTTGACGCTATCGGAGATATAAAGATTGCCGTCCGGACCGAAGGCGATGATGGTTGGACTCAGGCCGGCATTGACGGCGGGGCCGCCGTCTCCGCTATAGCTCGTGGCGCCGCTGCCGGCGATGGTGATAACGATCTGCGTGACGGCGTCTATCTTGCGGACGAGAAAATTTTGCGCATCGACGTAGTAGATGTTGCCGGCAGCGTCGACGGCGATGCTGCTGGGAGCAGCCATGCCGGTGTTGAGGGCGGTGACGTTGTTCGCAGGCGTGGTGCTCCCGTTGCCGGCGATGGTGGTGATAAGTCCGGTGGACTTGGTGATCCTGCGGATGAGATTGTTCGCTGTATCGGCGATGTAGATGTTGCCGGCGCTATCGACTGCGACGCCGTTGGCCTGGTTGATCTCCGTGGAGGGATCTGTGGGCGAAAGACCCTCGCCGCCGAAGCCAGCGGTGCCGTTGCCGGCAACGGTGGAGATAGTCCCGGGATCGAACGCGGCCTGCGGAGCGGTACCGGTGCCGGTGAGGCCGACGGTGCCGATGTAGTTGAGCGTGAGCCTGCCGGTGCGGAGGCCGGGTTCCGTGGGCGTAAAGACGATAGGTATGGCGCAGATGGTGCCGCTGCTATTGACGGTAGTGCCGTCAAAGACGCAGCCGGAGGCGGAGAGATCGCCGACGGTGAACTCCTGCGAGCCGTTCTGCGCCTGAGGCACGCTCACGCTGGAGAGTGGGCTATCCGCAGTCAACTGCACATTGACGGTCTGCGAAGCGGAGGACGAGCCGACGGCGGTAGTGGGAAAGCCGGTGTTGGGAGTGCTCTTGAGAACGAGTTGGTTCGCATCGTCGGTGGCGTAGAGGTTGCCGCTGCCGTCCAGCTGAAGACCGTTGAGAGTGGAGCTTAAAGAGAGTGAACCGGACGGCAAGGAGAAGGTGAAGACATTCTGAGTGAGGGGGTTCCACTCGAGCACAGTGGAGTTGGTGCCGGTGACGCCATAGACATTGCCTGCAGAGTCTACATCGAGAGAGACGATCGTGGGCGTCTGCGTGAAGATGGCGGCGGTGGGCGTGCTGCCGGCCAAATACACAGCGCCTTCGTAGGGACCGGCGATGCCCCTGATCTGCTGATTGGCGAGATTGACCTGCAGAATGAAATCGGAGTTGTTCTGCACGATGTAGAGGTTGCCGAAGCTATCGAGCGCGATGTTGATGGGCGCGGGCAGGTAGACACTGGTGGCCGAGACGAAGGAGACGTCGGCTTGATTCGATCCCGGGGTCGCGCCGCCGGCGATGACAGAGAGCAGCCCCGTGGAGATGTTCAGCTCTTCCACCACGGCGTGGACCGTGTCAGCGATGTAGACGTTGCCGGAGATATCGACCGCGACAGAGGACGGATAGAGCAGACCAACGCTTGTCGCCTGCGCGGGCAGAGTGCTGAGAGCGCCTCCACCGCCGCCGGCGATGACGGTGAGCGTCGCGTCGTTGCTCGATACCTCTTCCACGAGGTTATTGATCTTATCTGCGATGTAGAGATTGCCTGCGCCATCCACGGCAAGACCCGTAGGGCCAGAGAGCTGTGCGCTGAGAGGCGCGATCGGGCCAGCACTGGTGGGGACAGTAGAGCCGCCACCGGCGAAGACGCTGAGGTTACCGGTGGGCGTCAGCTTTTCAATGACATTGGAGTTATCCGCGATATAGATGTTGCCGGAGCGATCGCGCACGAAAGCAGTGGGGCTGATCTGCAGCGTGGTGGCCGGCGCGGCTGTCGCATTGGGCGCGGTGGTGCCGCCACCGGCGAGGACCTGCAACTGCGGGGCGACGGTGACTGGACCAGAGGTCTGCACCTGCGCTGAGGCGGCCTGTCCGCAGAAGAACGTGGCGGCGAATAGAGACACTACTGCCAGCTTCGCTCTGGAGATGCGCTTTATCCGTTGCGCTATGAAAGCAGTGAGGGTGGAGGCAGAGGTGCAGATCGTGGCGGCGTTACCGCGGGGCGTAATCGAAAGACCCTGAGACATGGTGACCTGATTTCTTTTGAGAAGAAAGGACTGGCGATGCTGTATTGCCGGCAATGCACACCTCGTCAGCGCGTAGATGCCCGAGGCGGTGTTATCTACTTGACCCAACCGCAGTAAAGCTCTGCATACAGCAAGAGCCTAAGAGAAGCGTGGAATGCACGCATCGCTTAGGCACAATGAGTTATCTTTTGTTACCACGGAGTATAGCACCGGGTTACTTGCGTATATCCAGCTCTTTTGGACAGAAATATTAAAGCTTCTGTTTGCCGGAATATTCTTTCTTCAAGCCTGCAAGATGCTCATAGCATTGCGATTGAGGCCGATTTCCAGCACAAAGAATACGGCTTTTGTCCTGTTTCCTGCTCCATGAGCAGGACTAAGCCTGCATCGGTACTTCCACAGACCCTTCGAGCAGTTTGGCGAACTGCTGGGGACGCACAGGACGGCTGAAGTGGTATCCCTGCGCTTCGTCGCAATGGTGACCCCGGAGAAATGCCAGCTCCTCGTGGGTTTCGACTCCTTCAGCAACTACCCGCAGCTTTAAGCTCTGCCCCATGCTGATCATGGCGCTCACGATCGTGGTCTCTTCCGGATTCGTGGTGATCTGGCGGATGAAGGACCTGTCGATCTTAAGGGAGTCGATAGAAAACTTTCTAAGATAACTCAGGCTGGAGTATCCGGTACCGAAGTCGTCGATCGCCAGGCGAACGCCATGCTCTCTCAGAACTTTGAGCGTTTTTTCGGTCGCTTCGGCACCTTTCATCAGGACGCTTTCCGTCATTTCCAGCTCGAGAAAGTTCGGATCCATACCCGTTTCCTGGAGAATGGCGAATACATTTTCCAGAAAGTTCGCGTCTCTAAATTCAATTGCCGAGATGTTGACGGCCATATGCACCATGGGCAAGCCCGCTTTGGCCCATGCACAGACCTGCGTGCACGCTTCCCGCAGGACCCAGCGGCCGATAGGCAAAATAAGACCGGACTCTTCCGCGATGGGAATGAAGAGATCGGGAGGGATGGAGCCGCGCTTCGGATGCGTCCAGCGGATGAGCGCCTCTGCGCCTGTGATCGCGCCTGTAGTGAGATCTATCTTCGGCTGGTAGTGAAGCATGAACTCATGCCGCTGCAGAGCTCCGCGCAGACCCTCTTCAATGGATTGCCGCTCGACGGCACGGACGTTCATATCAGGCTTGAAGAACTTGTAGTTCTGGCGGCCACTGTCCTTCGCTTGATACATCGCGGTATCCGCATTCTTGATCAGCGTCTCGGCATCCACGCCATCGTCAGGGTAGACACTGACACCGATGCTTGTGGTTACATGCAGATACTCTCCGTCAATGCAATGGGCCTCTGCCAGCACTTCCAGAATTCTTCTTGCGGAGAGAACGGCATCTTCGGCGCAATCGACCTCGGAGATGAGAATGACGAACTCGTCCCCACCCTGCCGGCTCACCGTGTCTGAGATGCGCACGCATTTCTGCAGACGTTTACCAATGGACTGCAGTATCTTGTCACCGACCGGATGACCGAGAGAATCATTGATGTACTTGAATCCATCCAGATCCAGAAACAAAATTGCGATCTGCTTTTCGTGACGCAGGGCAAAGGCAATGGCCTGGCCAATGCGATCATTGAGGAGCAGACGATTGGGAAGTCCGGTCAGGAAGTCGTGCTCTGCTGTGTGTGCGATCTCCTGCGCCATGGCGCGCGACGCACTTACATCACGGAACACTTTGACTGCACCGATAGTGCGTCCTGCACGATCACGAATAGGGGCGACAGAATCTTCGATAAAGATCTCAATGCCATCGCGGCGGATGAGGACACTATTGAACGGCAGCTGACCGGCCAGATTCTGCTCAATGGCCTGTTCCATCAGATTTGGGATCATTTCACGCGTAGTGGCATTGAGGACATGGAAGATATCGGTCACAGGGCGGCCCTTTGCCTCCTGTTCGGGCCAACCTGTCATCTCTTCTGCGACAGGATTAAGAAAGGTAATGTGTCCCGTGATGTCCGTGGTGACAACAGCATCGCCGATACAGTCCAGCGTGGCCTGTGCGCGCTCTTTTTCCGCGAACAATGTCTCTTCGATCAGCTTGCGTTCTTTGGCATAGCGCAGCGCGCGCAGAAGCTCGCGCGATTCGATCTGTCCCTTGATGAGATAGTCCTGTGCACCCTCCTGCATCGCCTGGATGGCCATCGATTCATCATCCATGCCCGAGAGCACGACCAGAGGAACATGGTTCGCGGCTGCATGAGCGCGGCGTACCGCTTCTAACCCCTGCGCATCGGGCAAACCGAGGTCGAGCAGGATGATGTCTGCTCCATGCTGTGCGAGATGCGCTTCGGCGTCGCGCATACATTCAACGTGGACGTGCTCAATGCTGTGCGCGCCTTCTTCGTTGAACATCTCGCGCATCAGGCGAGCGTCTCCCGGATTGTCCTCAATGAGGAGCAGCCTTCTGATCGATTTGTTGATCATCCGGCCTGTGTCTGCTGGGGAAGCTTGACCTTGGTTAGCCAGAAATCGCTGATGCTCCGCACCAGGGATTCAAAAGCCTCCAGCTGCACCGGCTTGCTCAGATAACAGTTCGCCTGCAGTTCATAGCTCTTCACGATGTCTGCTTCCGCATCGGAGGTGGTCAGGATCACAGTTGGGATCGTCTTCAGATTGTCATCCGCTTTGATAAACGCCAGGACCTGGCGGCCGTCCATCCGGGGAAGGTTGAGGTCAAGCAAGATGATGTCCGGACGCGGAGCCTGCGCGTGTATCTCCTCGTGCTTCAGAAAAGCCATGGCCTCCACGCCGTCCGTAGCGATGTTAAGATGAACGGCAATATTCGCCTCGCGAAAGGCCTCTTGTGTCAGACGGACATCGCCAGGACTATCTTCGATCAATAGAACTTCCATGCTCATACTGCTCCTTTGGGGCTTCCTTTGGTCTCTCTAAGTGCAAAGTGAAATGTGGAGCCTTCTCCAGGTTGCGATTCAACCGTGATCGCACCGCCGTGGCGTTCGACGATCTTCTTGCAGATAGCCAGGCCGATGCCTGTGCCCTCAAACTCTTCCCGTTTGTGCAAGCGCTGGAACATGCCGAAGATCCTGTCGAAGTACTGCGGCTCAATGCCCAGGCCGTTGTCCTTTACGGAGAACATCCATTTGCTGCCGCCACTGCAAACGGCAGAGATGTGGATCTCGGGGATCCCAGGCTTTTGGTACTTGATAGCGTTACCGACGAGATTCTGAAAGAGCTGGGTCAGCTGCATCTCGTCTGCGCAGATGAAGGGCAGAGAGCCATATGTTACAAGTGCGCCACTTGCCCGAATGGAACCCGCTAAATTGCGAATAGCCAGCTGCAGCGCTGCTTCGCTGGAGATATTCACCATGCTCTTTCCCTGGGTTCCCACGCGGGAGTAGGCCAGGAGGTCCTGGATCAAACGCTGCATGCGTTTGGCGCCATCTACGGCGAAGTCAATGAACTCATCGGCATCACTATCCAGCTTGCCCTTGTACCGCCGGGCGATAAGCTGCGTGTAACTGGCTACCATGCGCAGCGGCTCCTGCAGGTCGTGTGAGGCGATGTAGGCGAACTGCTCCAGCTCTTCATTGGAGCGATTCAGTTCCTCCACCTTATCGAGAAGATGCGCTTCCGCCTTCTTGCGCACGGTGATATTGCGGATGGCGGCGGTCACAAGGATCCCGTCGGCATTTCTCAGCGGACTCAGCATGATCTCGATAGGAAACGCGCTGCCATCCTTGCGCAGCGCATTGAGTTCGATCCCGGTGCCGATCTGCTGCGCCAGAGCATCTTCTGTCGACCGCAAAGCATCGGCAATGATGCGTTCGGCAAAGCCTTCAGGAATGATGTTCGTCATCTTCTGGCCCAGCAGCTCATCGCGATGATAGCCAAACTGGTTTTCCGCCTGCGCGTTCAGCAGAACGATCTCGCCAGACTGATCCACGACCACCATCGCATCCGGCGCCGCCTCCAGCAGACCGCGATACTTCGCTTCTGATTCGCGCCGCACGGTGATATCGCGAATGGCAGCGGTCACAAGAATTCCGTCAGCATTCTCCAATGGACTGAGCATGATCTCGATGGGAAACTCGCTGCCGTCCTTGCGCAGCGCATTGAGCTCGATCCCGGTGCCGATCTGCTGTGCCAGTGCATCGGCAATGGAGCGAAGATCATCTGCGATGATCCGCTCGGCAAAGCCTTCGGGAATGATGTTCGTTATCTTCTGGCCAAGCAGCTCATCGCGGTGATATCCGAACTGCTTCTCTGCCTGAGCATTCAACAGAACGATCTCGCCGCTCTGGTCCACCACCACCATGGCATCAGGTGCGGCCTCCAGCAGGCCACGGTACTTTGCCTCCGATTCGCGGCGCGCGCTGATGTCGCGGATCGCGGCGGTTACAAGAACTCCATCGGCACTCTCCAGCGGACTGAGCATGATCTCGATGGGAAACCGGCTGCCGTCCTTGCGCAGCGCGTCGAGTTCGATGCCGGTGCCGATCTGTTGCGCCAGAGCCTCTGCCGCAGTGCGCTCACCGTCTGCGATCAGGCGTTCGGCAAAACCATGAGGGATGATGTTGGTGACCTGCTGGCCGAGAAGCTCGTCGCGGTGATAGCCGAACTGCTTCTCCGCCTGAACATTGAGCAGGACGATCTCACCGCTCTGATCCACTACGATCATCGCATCCGGGGCTGCTTCCAGCAGGCCGCGATAGCGGCCCTCCATCTGCACCAGATGCTGCAATTCGGCTGAATTTTGGTCGCGGAGTTGCGTCTCTTTGGGCGAGAGTAATTTTTGAATCCGACGGGCAATCGCGGCAAGACGTTCTGAACTCATGGCGATTTCGGGCTTCTCTTACCGAGTATCAGCCCTCCAGCCCGGAAAAGCTGTACCTAATTGCACATCTCTGAACCAAAGTGAGCAAAATGGCACAGCTTGCTCCTGCGAAAGATGCGACGCTAATGTATCCTGCCGGACATAGCCGTCTGCACAGCATTTGGAACCTGAAGCGTACTCCCTGGGCAGGATCTTATGGCCGCATCGAAAAAGCCCGTGTTTTCCCCAGCCGCCTACCTTGCGAACTCCGGCGTTGGACGAAGAATCGTCGAATTGCCGCCGAAGCGCTCTCTGTTCTTGCAGGGCAGCATGGCCGATTCCATCTTCTATATCCAAAAAGGCCGCGTGAAGCTCACTGTCGTCTCCCAGGCAGGCAAGGAGGCCACCATCACCCTGCTTAACGCCGGAGACTTTGCCGGCGAAGAGGCCATTGCTGCCGTCTCCGGTCTACGGCTCGCAAGTGCGACAGCTCTCACCGCCTGCACGGTGCTCAAAATCGGGCGCGACGAAATGATCCGTGTGATGCACAAGGAGCACGCCTTCACCGACCTCTTTCTGGCTTTTCTGCTGGCCCGCTCCATGCGCACGCAGGCCGACCTGGTCGACCAGCTCTTCAACTCCAGCGAGAAGCGGCTGGCGCGAATTCTGCTGCTGATGGCCGAGTTCGGCCAGCCGGGCAAGCCGGAGATGCTGATCCCCCATGTCACGCAGGAGACGCTGGCGGAGATGATCGGCACCACGCGTTCGCGCGTCAGCTTCTTCATGAACCGCTTCCGCAAGCTTGGGTTCATTGAGTACAACGGCCGCATCCGCGTGCATAAGTCGCTGCTGAACGTGGTTCTGCACGATCAGCTCTCGGATCAGAACTCAAAGCACCCTGACATTGCAGAGCCGGCGCCTCGCGTCCCTATCAAACCGGCACGTAAAAAAGAGCCTGCGGTCAAAATTGACCGGACAAAGTAATTCTCCCGGTGCGACGCTGAAACTACTACTCGTAAGCGCCATCTGAAGGAGGGTTCGATGCCGAATCCACAAGCAGCCGTCCTAATCGTCGAGGATGATGCTGTGCTTCGCCAGCTTTTGTCCACGATCCTGATCCAGCTGGGATTCAGTGTGCGCACCGCAGAGGATGGTTTCGCTGCGCTTGCCGAGATGCGCGGAGATATCCCTGACGTGATCCTCTCCGACCTCTACATGCCCGGCATGGGTGGCTTCGAATTTCTTTCCGTTGTACGGCGTCGCTTCCCTACCGTGCGCGCTATCGCCATGAGCAGCGCATTTTCCGGCGCCGATGTGCCGCCCGGCATCTCTGCCGATGCTTATTACGAAAAGGCCACGAACTTAACCACGCTACTGGAGATCGTGAAGACCATGATCCGCGTGGAAAGACCGGCGGCCTTTCAGGAATCGAGCACGGCTTCGCCGATCTGGCTTACAAAAGCCGGACTTGCTCTATCCGGAGAAGAGTATGTGGTGATCGCATGTCCGCAGTGCCTGCGAACCTTTCCACAGATTTTCGGAGAGACCGCCATCCTCACGCATGAGACAGGCTGCATCCACTGCAGCAGCGAGATCCACTATGCCATTGTCGACACGCTGGATCCAACGCCGCTTCGTGCAGACTGAGCGCTGCAAGTTCAACGAAGCGCAATGACTGCGGCATCCCGGGATGGAACGCTTACCTGCAATTGTTGTCCTGAGAGCTTGATATCGATCCCTCCCCACTTGTCATCCCCAGCGGAGAACGTACCGAGATCCGGATCAAGCGTGATCGTAACCGGGCGGCTGGTCCTGGTTGGATTCGTCACCCATAGATAGGTTCCGCCTGCGCCCTGATGCACCCGGGCCTGCACCTCATTATCATCCACACGCAATTTCGATTGAACGCCAGCCATTTCCAGAAAGCCCGCGAACAACGTCCGCGTCTCTTTACCGTGGTGCAGAGAGTAGCCGGCGCCGGGAAAGGATCCCATCAGCAGGCTGCGGCCATTGCCTGTCTGATTTTCGACAGCAGCAACCGCGCCGTTCGGATAGTGACCTGCCACCTTGCCACCTTTG
>Ga0206820_1137_pt1 | contig 11783 bp, 11 predicted proteins | sample Alteio_BWOrgCont_84_FD_152857 | JGI IMG/M metagenome (GOLD analysis project Ga0206820, IMG submission 152857) | Enriched cells from forest soil in Barre Woods Harvard Forest LTER site, Petersham, Massachusetts, United States -... | ecosystem: Environmental > Terrestrial > Soil > Temperate forest >...
ATTGTAAGCCCGGATGAGGCGAAGATGGATGAAAGACCTGGGCTGGTAGAGGCTGCGCCGGAGAGCAATGCGTGAGAGGCCAGAGAAAGCGAAGCAAGATCTAATACCGATGTAGTGTTAGCTAGCAACTCAGAAGCGAAAAGGGAACCTTTTATTACCGACGCACCAGTGACCACAAATGGGTTGGCTGCCGTGAAGCCGACTTCGTTCACTGTAACATTGCGCGGCACATCCAGACTTCCCAGAGAGGAAACATCGCTTGCCGATAGGGTGACATAACCTCCAGATGCTACGCCGTGGTTGGTTACTATAAGTGATTGATGACCGGTCTGCATAATTTGCTCAAGAGCCACATACTGGGCTGCTGTTAGCGCCTGACCAGGCTTAATCGTTTCTGTTGTTGCGCTGATTACATGACCACTTGCATCTATATAACCGCCAATCTTTATTTGAATAGGTTGGGTATTAGTGGCAGTGGCAACCGTTTGTCGAGAGTTAAGGTCAAGATTAAAGCCAGCAGCTAAAGGCGGGTCGCCACTCAAGGTTATTTTAGGGTGAACCTGCGCCCCTACTTGTATTGTATTGAGCGATTTACCAACGAAAGATGGAGTCGATTGGCTTGAGTTGGTGCTAGAGGTAGACGTGGCGGCAGAGTTAGAAGTAGAGCTATCACTTGCCTTATTAAAAGAGGTATCGCTGTGGTGGCTATGGTCCAAAGTGAGGGTATTGTGCTGATGATTTTTAGAAATGCTATTGAAAAGCGCTGTCACCGAACCGCTACGATTGGCCGGGCCAAAACCGTAGGGAAGGCTAGGCAACTGTGTCTGCGACGGCTGTCCAGCGGCAGAAGAATGGTGAGAATGGGTTTGATTTTGTGAGGATGGATGTGTTCCAGATGTGGCAGTGGGCTTCAAATGCGCCGCAAATGCGCTGGTGTTGTGGTTGTGCACTGAGGAAGCAGAGGCACTTGCAGTCGGTATATTTGCCCCAGCAAAACCATGCGCCAATGCCGCAAGGGGCATAAGCTGCACTGTTAAAAATATCAGGGAAGCTAAAGAGCAAAATACTCTTTTACTAGATCGGCTCATTTTGCGAACCCGCTGCACAACTCGATACTCTCAACCTATGAGATAAGCAATTAGGGTTTCCGCGTATCCAAATAAGCTGTGTTTCCGCCCCTGTATCAATCAATTTTTTACAGTCAAAGCAACAGCGTTCTTCTTTCCCAGCTTCTAAGACAAAGCTGAAATTCGCATGAAAACCCTCATCAGAGGTACGCCAAATACCCCAAGCTCTCCCTCTCAATCGAGCAACACACTCACCCTAAATCTACTCTACCTAAACATGCCAAAACCGTCAGTAGCTAAAAAGTGTTAGCGTGACGCGTTCGCGTGTCATGGTGGCATATGAACGCAAAGGCAGCGCAGCCAAAGTTGAGTTCAAATTTATTTTTCCTCTGCATTAAACAATTTGCTGGAAGAAAGTGTCCAGTCGGAGTATCGTATTTGCTCACAGACTTACCACTTTGCATTCGTTAGTTTCAGCGAATGAAACCAAGAGCTATAGAAGGTATTGTTTATTTAGGAGGACAAGTCCATGAAGCGTACAATCTATCCACGTCACACCGCAATGACCATTTCAATTGTGTCTTCGTTGCTTGTGGCACCGCCTGTCATCAGCAAGAGTGACGTCTCACAAACGACAACGCCTGAGCTACGCGGCACCCCAATATTTAAAGGACAAGTCACCGCCAATGATACCGCTGGTGAAAAAGCTTTGCTGTCGGGCGATTACGCCGAGGCAACAGATAACTTTCGCAAGGCATTAAATAAAAACTCCCGTGATATCTCTGCCAGGTGCGGTTTAGGTTTTGCCCTTGCCCTTCAGTTTAAGCTTGATGGTGCCGAACAGCAATTCAAGCAAGCGCTTGCGCTCAAATCAAACGAACCACTCGCTCACGCTGGTCTGGCCTTCGTCAAGTTGAATCGTCTGCAGTCCTCTTCCATGACGATCATCAAGCAAAAAGATGCCATTCTAACTCAAGCCGAGTCCGAATGTATGACTGCTTTGAGAACAGAACCCAATTTACCAATCGGTCTGATTGTATTAGGGCTTGTACATAAGGAACAAGGAAAGCTAGATTCAGCAAAAGAGAATTTTTCTAAAGCAATTGATTTTGACCCCAAATATGCTTCCGCCTATGTGAATCGCGGACTGATTGAATTGAAACAAGGCGACACAGCCACTGCTATCACCGATTTCCAAGAAGCGATAAGACTCCGTTCTATCAACTCGACTGCTCACTACGCCTTGGGCAAAGCCTATACGAAACTTGGACAGCTGGATAAAGCATATAGCGAACTGAACACTGCTTTGTCGCTAAAGACAAACAGCGCTCCTGCTCACATCGCCATGGGCGACGTCTATCGTTTGCAGGGCAATTCAGTGGCAGCCATAAAAGAATATAAAGCAGCGATTGCAATTAAAGCAGAAAGCGAAGAAGCCTATCTAAGATTAGCTGATCTTTACCAAGGCCGCGGAGATCTTGAAATGGCGGCTGCTCAATTACGCTCTGGTCTGGAACTCACCCCAGGTAATTCTGACTTGCACCGAAGGCTGGGAGATATCTCTTTGAGTCTGGAAAGACCGAATGACGCACTGAAAGAGTACACCACAGTTTTAAACACAGCACCCGGGGATGTAGCAGCTGTAAATGGCATGACTAGAGCCTTGACGCTTAAGGCGCAGAAAGAGGCACAAGGAGCTTACTTTCTTTCGAACAATTTCGAGTCTGCTGAAACCTATATTCAAAGAGCGATCGCGCTTAATCCTAACAACCTTGAATTGAGACTGGCAGACGCCAAATTGCGAGCAATGTCTGGACAATCAGTGGATCTTTCTACTGTGGGTACACCCACAACCGATCCTGAGCGCATTGCCTATGCAGAAGCAGCACTGGCACAATTTAAATTTCAAGATGCCTCACAGGCTATGTCCACAGTCATTCAAAACTGTAACACCGCCAACGATACCTTCGCTATTGCGGATATTGCCATGCTCACCAGAGATCTCGACAGCGCTGCAACCGCCTACACAAAGGGAGGTTCATTCCCTGGTACAGAAGCTGCATCTCGCTCGCGACGAGGTCTAGCAGCCGTAGCTGCAGCAAGACAAAAGTCTAAGCAAGAACTGACTCTAGCCAAAGATCTCGCAAGCAAGAAACAACTTGCCAGTGCTATAGATCGATACCGCTCGGCAGCCTATCAAAATCCAAGATTGGCAGATGCCCATCTTGGTCTTGCGGAGGCACTGGAAAAATTCGACAAGAAAGATTCTTCCGCTCTAAGAGAAGCTGCTCAAAATTACAGGGCTTATATCGCATTGCAAGCTGATCTGCCTGAGAAAGAACGGGAAAAATACACTAAACGCGCGGAGAAATGTATTGAGGTCGCCTATAACATTGATCAAGGACATCCTCCGTCTACCCTTGGATCTCTTCTTAAACCAGTTGGCACCATCGGACAAAAGGTTGGCAGTGGTATTAAGGACATCTTTTAACTGCTAGTAACTGCTAGCGTTGGAGTTCATCAAGCAGCTATCCATCAAAGGCGTGTATAGCTGCCAATTCTATAAAATGCAAAGTGCTGGTCTCAATACTAAGCTTTGTAAGAAACTGACAATGTACTAGAAAATAATAATGGGCAGTTAAAATTATCTGAACAACATCTTTCACTGTTATCTTAAATAGCTTAGCGTGATCAGGTGAAGTATTGGTCAGACAGCCTAAGGAAGGAAAGCAGCGGCTGTCTTAGTTCGGCTCCTACACACACCTAAGTGTGATAGCAAGTATTGTAAGAAGTGACATGTATACGGGTTTACAGGTTTAAGATTTCTCTACCTGGGCAAACATAACTAAAGCACGTTTTGTTTTGCTTAGCTAGGAGACAGCCGATGGCTGATGTCGGAAAAAAGCATACATCCAAGAAGTCGCCTGAAATTTGTGCAGACCCTCTAATCGTAGCAGTGGACCATCCAGCAACTAAAGAGGGCCTTTCTCGTGCCGGTCGCTCCATGCAGGGCAAAAGTTCTAGAACAAACGTTTCTGCGCCAGAATTTGCCTCGAACGATCAAGCAGCTGAGACTCCAGAGACAAAAGCCAGGGCTTTGAGTCATGCTGAGTTTAAGGAAATACCTGGAATAAAAAGCCTTGCTTATCGGGATCACCTCGCTCGGTTGAAAGAGGAAGAAAGCCCGTTAACACTTGATGAGCAAATTAAGCTAGCATCTTTTAGAGAATTCAAGGATTATCCCTTAATCGCCGAGCTTAGTGCTAACCACAAAGCGGCTAAAAGCAAGGGTGAACAGTCTCCTCTGTCAACAGGGGAACGTGCCCTGGCCTGGAGTTATCACGAGTTCAGAGATTTTCCCTCTATTAGAGATCTGGCTTATCAGGATAATGTAGCGGAGTTAAGAGGAGAAAAAGGAAGTCCTCTGAGTAAAAACGATCAAGAAAGGCTCGAGATGTACAGAACTATTAAATTTGATCGAACACTAGTGGAACTAGCTATCGCTCAAGAACAAGGTCAGCTAATCGGTTTAGAAGACGAGGTTCGCCTTAATAGTCATAGGAAATACGGAGAATTAGAAGACCCTGAGTTGCGCGCCTGGGCCTTCGAAGAAGCGCGAGCAAGACTGGAGCAGAAACCGAACCCGCTCAATGACAGTCAAACGCAGTTTATGCTTATCGAACGCAATCTCAATAAAAAGACGCACATCAGCATGCAGCGCCTAGATGAGGCTCGGTATTGGAGCCGATCCTGACCATCCAACAGCTGATATAACAGACAGGCTCTCTAGTTTCGAGACACGTAACTTAACTAACGCAATGATATAACAATACTGCGTATCCTTGACGGTATCTAGGTCTGGGGTTATTCATATTTGCAAGCGGGAAACTGGCAGGTCCTATTGCAATGAAATGCGCTATCATAGCTGTAGATGGACTGGCACAACAAGCGAGTCCTTGGGTAAAAGAACAGAGCAAATCTATCTTCCCAGTTCGGCAATGTTAGAGCAGCCTGACTGGTTCTTTCAAGAAAACAAAAGAAACGAAATATCTCCGGACCCAGACGCAGTATAAGATACGAACAAAGCTGGGGCCGGTTCTTTTGTGGGTTTCATGCATCCGATCGCTGTTTCTTAGCACCATTTGCAATACCAGCAAAAGGATTTAGGGGTGCGAAATCGCTTTGACAATTAGCAGTTTTTCTGTGATTTGCATCTGTGTCTCTTTTCTCTCAGCAAGCGACTTAACAAAATCCAGACGTTTTCCTATCTTTTTTGCCGTGATCATCCGAAGGAGCATCTGCGGTACCGGTTTTTTCATATCCGAATTGCAAGAAAGAGTGAGTCTTGTTGCATGGCTGCCTGCACAGGGAGCCAGAAGCCAGCTACCTTCAAAGGTTTTAAAGGTATCTGATTCCGTCAATGTATAGCTAATGCTACTGAGCGGTAATTCCAATAGAGCTAGCGTGCATGTAGCCTCTCCTAAGAAAGGAATCGCAAAGGTCTCTCTAATTGTGCTACTGTTATCACCCTCGATCAATACCTTGCAGCTTGATAGACTTGGGTCTGCGATCCTCGCCTCTTGAATGCTCAACCAAACAAGTGCTGGACGAGCCTTGATAGTTATATTCGTGCTCACAGACACACACGACTTGCCCTTTTTAGCAGTATCGACACCATCGTGGCTTATATTTCTAGCTTCAGTTATTTCAATGCTGAGAAGTAGCGTTACCGCTAAAGATACAATGATCTGTTTGTGCTGAGCTGACATCATAAAAGACCCACCCGGTTAAAGATTTGCCGGGGGTCAAATGTTCCAGCTCTTTCTCAGAACTTAAACAGAATTGCTCGAACGAGTCTCAAACCACAATTGCTACCACTGGCGCATTTAGGCGCGCTTGCCCCGGAATCCATTTGATATAAGGGACAGACCAAAGACCAGAATTGCTGATCCCAATATGCACGGAAGTAATGCTACGCCAGCTAGATCTGGACCAAAGTGGCCCATTAGATTGCCACCAATCCAAGCGCCTATAATACCAACTATGGCAGAGGCAAAAAAGCCGCCTGGTACATTCGCAGGCACAAAGCACTCAGCGATCCAAGCACAAGTAGCGGCGACTATCAGAAATAAAATAAACCCTAAAATACTCATATGGTTTTTTCAACCCCCATTTTGGTACCTCACCCAGCTTAAGACGTCGGGAAAAGTACAGATGTTCCCGCGGCATCCGGTTGCGCATTGTTGAGGTTGAAGTAGAGGCTGTGCAACCAACCGCATTGTGACATCTCTTCCATAAGCGCGCATCTATGGATAACCACAGCAACGCCCACCAGCACTCATTTAATTCTTGCTCAACGGCTCAGGTACTTCTCCAAGAGTCCTGTCGGCTCAAGGTCCTACCCAGCGGATGGTCACAGATCCGGCCAATCGGCTTGCTGGTCGGAAAAGACTTAAAACTTCATCGGCTAAAACTATTAACTATGTCTGTATAGTAGCGCGCTGTCGAGGATTGCAAAGATAGTTGACTGCAAAAGTATAAAGCTCCTCGTTTAGCTGACCAGAATGATCGTATGCTGCTTATAGACAAGAGTATCAAGCGGCCGACGTAGATCCAAGGTACTGCTGGAGCTGCCGTATTTTCGCTCTTCAATTTCATTCACTACTGGCTGCGTAACGCTGCTTATCGAAGCACAGCAATTACAAGGTTGCCGAACGATAGCACCTCTTTAGGATTTCAGAAGGAGTGCGCTAGATTCGCACAGCCAAGCTCATTAAAGGCGTACACGTTCAAATCGTTCCAACAAGTTGAAACAGAGCATTTTCCTATGCGCAAGAATAGCAACAAAAAGAAGGAACCCTTCCTAGAGCATCTGGGCAATTCCATTCGTGTTGGCAGAATAGATCTCTTTCTTTCTCAAGAGGAACTCGGACTCCGATCAGGTCTGCATCGCACATACATCACCGACATCGAAAACGGTCTACGCAATATGTCTCTTATGACTTCGCTTAGAGTAGCAACCGCTCTTGAGAGTCAGTTATCAAGGCACATTCTCGCTGCAGAAAAGGGCATGGTTAGCAAAAGCAAGAAACGTTAGGACAACCAGGCAGCCTGCCCAGAAAATTCCGCTGCTGATTGGTTGGGAGCTGTTTTATTTTATCTCTACTAGCTAATTAGCGCTGCCCAATCTCCTATATTCAGTACCATGGATCATCATAATTTGACCATTGACATTCGCGAAGCGAGAGCCAAGCAAAGGCGTTATCGCATCTGTATGCGTATATGAAACCAATCGATCGCCGATGCTATTGAGTGTAAGTGCTAAGGAGAGAGCCTCGGAGTAAGGAAGAATGCCACCGTTTTGTTTAGCAGCAAACTCTTCGGCTGCAATTTTATCCGTATCTGTTCGCAATTGACTGGCCTGCTCTGCATTGATGGTACCGTTAGCCAGAGAATCTGTAATCATGCGCTCAAGCTCGCACCGCCGAGTATAAACCGCAACTACGAGCGAATTAATAGCAGGAACAGATGCAACATCGATAGTTCTTCCAGCCGAGTCAACCGTAGCAATGACTTTGCCGCTTGGTTGATCAATGATCACTAACCCTGGCTGAACTGCTTGTGCATCGGTGAAACCCCGCGTCGGGTCGTAATTGCCTTTGATATTACCAGTAATCGGATCGACAAGGACGTATGTGCTCGACGGGGGGAGCGTCAGGCGCTGTCCATTGCTCAGGAAAGACGTCGTTCTCACGGTCGTTGTCTCCGTGTCGGCTATTACAGGCGCTAAGGTCGCAATGACTCCGCAGGCTGCTAGAGCCAAGCCTGTCAATTTTGTTATAAGTTTCATTTTTCGTCTCCTAAATCTAGTGTTAAATACGGTATCAGGCGCAAAGAGAATCGCGTCTATTTCAAACTTTGCTGATGAAGTCGTCAACGTGCTTCTCTGCCTCGTCTTTAGTGTGGCCGTAATGCTTTTGCAATTTGCCCATAAGTTCGTCCTTTTTACCGGCTATTTGCATCAGGTCATCGTCGGTTAACTTGGCCCATTTTGCTTTGAACTTGCCTTGAAATTGTTTCCAATCGCCTTTTATTTCATCCCAATTCATACACAAATCTCCTTTTATCGCGGATAAACTAAAAAAACACAATAGATCGCTTCCATCTGACTCTCGAGTCTCTCGTATAGAGACTTAAGATAACTCGAGATAGAATTCAGATAATAAAACGTTGTACAAGCCTGCCCGTGCTTTCACACGTCAGCCGTGCTTACTTCGTGGGTTCCAGTCCCCGGGCTACCCAGTTTGAGTAACGGCAATGTTAACGGATCTCAGTCCGAATCGCTCGCGCAAACTCCACCTCTCAACTATAGCGCGGATAGGTGAGCATCGGTGCTCTTTAATGTAAAGATTGTCTACTTTGATACTACAGTGCAAGGTTGGCAGAAGAATTCAAAAGATGGCAGCCAATAGGCAAGCAAATTGGGGTGCATAAAATCAAAATCGCTCAGATAAGCTTAGCAAAGGATGGAAGCCTGTATATCTATGCTCCAATCCACCAACTATCAGGATCTAGCATTAGTTAGTTAGCTCAATCTGCTTTGATTCGTGACCGTCGGTACCTGATCCATCGCCAAGGTAATAGCTTCCGGTTCGCTCTTGTGGTATCAGCCATTCGATTTCTTGCAGTAATAGTGGCCCATTGAAATGTTCCATGGTTATATACCTGGCAGCGCCCAGAGAGCGAGCAGCGGTGCGTACACCGTCGGCAAGATATTTGCCTATTTCTGGAGGCTCAGCACTGAAACAGACAAAGGGAATTGCACGCATGTGCGGATCACCCTTCACCCATCGTAAGAAATCAAATACACTGCCACCATTCTGTAAATGAACATCAGAAAGAATCAGATCAAAATCAGAGCTTCTAAGAAGTTCCATAGCGTTGTGAAATGTGTCAACTTTAGTCACGTCGTGGCCGACATGTTCCAAGCAGTTCCCTATCAGCTTCCGTTGCGATTCATGTTCCATGGTTATCAATATTCTAGCCGTCATATCATTCACCGGTTAAGTCTGTGGGGGAGCCTGAGGTATTTCTGCGTCACATGATTCATCTTTTTTTGGTAACAATGAATCAATTTGTTCACAAAAGTCATTTGTATCGAAGGAGTCCATAACTATGTATTTTGTAGCTCCTAATGTACGGGCCGTTATCCTGATGCCATCTTCAAGATATCTCGCCGTGTCTGAACGTTGCGAGCTGAAGAGAACAAACGGCGTTTTATTTGTCGCAGGATCCCGCCTAATCCACATGAGGAAGTCAAAAACGCTACCGCCGTTTTGTAAATGGACCTCAGAAATGATCAAATCAACCCGGCTGCGTGCCAACACAACCTTCGCCTGGGTGAAAGTTGTGGTCACTACGATCTTATGACCAGACTGCGCCAAGCTTTTAGAGATTGCCTCAGCGTTTTCTGGAAGTTCAATTAAGCCTAGGATTTGCGCACACATCTTTTCACCTGCATCTGGGATACCAGTCAAGGTGTTCAGCGGCACATATTAAAGTCAAATTTGAATTTAGCCGTTGCAATATCTCGAGTTGGCCCTATCATAGTCTCTTTATCGGTGGAAAAACCGGTTCTGTTCGCTTGACCGTTATACTGTTGCCTGTAAAACCATGACTACTCTCCGTCACTAGAATGATTATGTTTTTTGGCAGACACTGTAATCGAAGGAAAATAGCAAAATCAGTTGGATTGCGTTGAGTTCAACTGCCTTTCACTAACGCGACCTTTGCTTGACAAGCTGCAGTTGCTGACCAGGAAGAGACTAACGCCCAACTGAGCTGGTTATTTAGCTCTTTAGGTGCGTTGCCGATTTCACTATTTTCTATGCCTTGCGACAAGCCGTCGATAGGAATTGCCACCCAGCGACTGATAACAAATATTGAACGGTGAGTCGGGATTTCAGGCAAATGAAGCCATCCTGTCCTAAAAGTCAGGTTTGAATTAACTGGCTTTGGAGTGCCTTTTTCTTTTGTTGGGAGCTGCTCGACGTTTAGAAGACTCGTTGGTAGATTTGACTAATTTGACATGTCCTTTCCTCCGGCCGCGCGACTTTGCATCCGCTGCACTTTTTGCAGCGCGGAGAGAGGTTTTCTTCTTTGAAGATTTTCCGCCTTCAATAACTCGAAGCGACCGACGCAAAGATTCCATTAAATCTGGTGCTTTCTTGCTCACTCGTTTTGATGGTGCTTCCTCTTCTTCTTTGACAGGGATACCTGCGAGTTTTTCATCGATAAGCTTTTCTAGTGCTTCTCGATAATGGTCCTTGAAGTTTTCGGGTTTGAAAGGCTGAGCCATCATATCCACTAGATTGCCTGCCATCTTTTTTTCCTGAGCACTCAGTTTGACCGAAGGTATTTTCGACTGCAAATCTACCTTTATCTCGTCGGGATAAAGAAGTGTATCGATAAGCAAGGCGCCTCCAACCGAGCGAAGACAACACAATCGCTCCTTTGTGCGGATTGTGAAGACACCAATGCCGACCATCTCTTTATCGCTTAGCGTTTGCAGAAAGAGATAAAATGGCCGACTCGCTTTTTTATCAGGCTCGATATAATAACTCTTCTCAAAATAAACTGGATCGATCTCACTCACTTTGACGAAAGATTGAACCACAATTGTGTTCTTCGAGGGCAGAGGTATGGATTCCAAATCTTCTTTTGTAATTGGTACATATTTTCCTTTTTCGTACTCAAAACCTTTTTGAATTTCATCCCATTCTACGTAGCGCTCGCAAGTAGGACACCAACGTCGTTCTTGAATTTTAGTTTTGCATTTCGCATGTATCTGATTGAACGAAACGGCTCTGCTATCCGTTGCGGTATAAAGCTTGACTGGAATGCTAACCAATCCAAATGTTATTATTCCGCCCCAAAGCGCTCGAGCTTCCATTGATAATCACCGTTGATTTATAGCAGACCCGACCTTTACACCCTACCTTTACAAATGAATACTTGTGTCGCCTTCCACAAGAACTCGGTATCTCACCAGACCCTGCTTAAGACAAAATTTGTAACCTGAAAAGGCAGTTAGACGACTAACTGCCTTTTCAAACGCAGTGCCTAGCACTTGTTACAAAACTCGTGGAGTTCTTTCTCTGCCTGTTCTTTGGCATAACCATAACGTGCCTGCAGCTTCCCAGCTATTTGGTCTCGCGCACCTTCTATTACTTTAAGATCGTCGTCTGTGAGTTTGCCCCACTTTTCTTTGATTTTGCCTTTGAGAACCTTCCAATCGCCTTCCATTTGAGTCTTATTCATAAACAGTTACCCTCCGGTTGAATTAATGTCACGCAGCGATAGCGACGTCGCTAGATTTACGAAGTTCCGAAGCAGAGAGTAAAGTGCCGTCGTGAGATCTATATATGTTGTCGCTTTCGCGGTCACTTGAATTCCAGATTCAAAGTATAAGCGAATGTAACGGGCTTCAAAGTGGTGACAACACAATTCGCATTGGCATCCAACTCGCTGCAGCGGGAACTTAGTTTTTTGAAGATAGTCTATCGACTTGAAGTTGGTGGAAGCGTTTATGTCCTGCGGTATCGCAATTTCAAAACACAGACCGCTTACGGAAAATGTTGTGATACCAATTTATTTGACTTTAGCTCGAGGAGGAATTTTATGCGAACATTGTTATATGCTGCATGCTTGCTGACG
>Ga0206820_1138_pt1 | contig 11741 bp, 14 predicted proteins | sample Alteio_BWOrgCont_84_FD_152857 | JGI IMG/M metagenome (GOLD analysis project Ga0206820, IMG submission 152857) | Enriched cells from forest soil in Barre Woods Harvard Forest LTER site, Petersham, Massachusetts, United States -... | ecosystem: Environmental > Terrestrial > Soil > Temperate forest >...
CCGACCACGACATCCGTCGCGCTGCTGCCGACGGGGTGCGTAGCTTTGCCGAACTGCAGACCCGCACGGGTTGCTCCGATTGCTGTGGCTGCTGCGAATCCGAAGCGCGCACGACGCTGGATGAAGCCGTCGCGCAGGTCACCTTCGATCTGCCCATCCTGGTCGCTGCCTGATATCGCCGATACCGAACGCCACCCTTCGCGGTGGCGTTTTTGCGTGCGCGACGTATTCGTATTGCACCCACTCTCACGCAGAATCCGTATAGTTCAGACTTCGCCAACATACGGAGAGCCACCATGAAGGGTGACGCGAAGGTCATCGAGTTCCTCAACAAGGTGCTCTACAACGAATTGACGGCGATCAACCAGTATTTCTTGCACTACCGCATGTTCAAGAACTGGGGCTACGGCGAACTGGCCGAGCACGAGTACAAAGAGTCGATCGAGGAAATGAAGCACGCCGATCGTCTGATCGAGCGCATCCTTTTCCTCGAAGGCCTGCCCAACCTGCAGCATCTGGGCAAGCTGCGCATTGGCGAAAACGTACTCGAGTGCATCCAGGGCGATCTGGATCTCGAATTGGCTGCCGCGAAAGATCTGCGCGCGGCGATCGGTTACAGCGAAACCGTTTCCGATTACGTCAGCCGCGACATGTTCCGCACCATCCTGCACGACGAAGAAGAACACATCGATTGGCTGGAGACGCAGCTGAGCCTGGTCAAGGACATCGGCGCAGAGCGTTACCTACAGTCGAAGATGGAGAGTTAGCGCCATACTTGTTGTCTTAAAGTTAAGCGCTGCGGCATCGCAGCGCACCAACGCGAACGCACCCACAAGTTACGGTCTCTTTCCTTGACGTTTTCGTCACGGGCGGGCTATATCCCTCCCTTTTCCCGGAAAGACCGCGCATGGCTTCCCGCCCACCACCGCGCTACGTCGTACGCCCGCACGACGCTGCCAGTCAGCGTCGCAAGGTGCTGTGGCTGGGTGCCGCGTGGCTGGGCAGCGTGTTACTGGCGGCGGCGATCGTGGGCTTGTTTGTCGGCGCCTGGAAAGGCGTGGTGCCGCGCATTTCGGATCGGCGCGCGTTGAGCGCACTCACCACGCAGAACGAAGATTTGAAACAACAGGTCGCCAATCTGCAACGCTCGCAACAGGTGAACGACGTCGCCACCAAGGCGCTGCGTCAGACCATTTCCGAACGCGATGAAGAAATCAGCGGCCTGCGCGCGGATCTCAGTTTCTATTCCCGCCTCGTCGGCGGCGACGCGCAACGCGAAGGCCTGAAGGTGCAGGAAGTTTCGCTGCAGGCGGTTCCGCATTCGCAGGCGTGGAACCTCACCGTCAGCCTCACCCAGAACATCAAGCGCGACGATGACACCAGCGGCACCACCGCCGTCACCGTCGAAGGTTTGCGCGACAACAAAGTCGTGCAACTGGATTGGCCCACGCTCGGCGACGCCGCCGAGAAAGACGGCATTCCCTTCCGCTTCCGCTATTTCCAACAACTCCACACCACGATCGCGCTGCCCGCCGATTTTCGGCCCACGCGATTGCATGTCACAGTCCAGCCGGAAAATGGCGACCCCGTCAGCCGCGCTGTGGCATGGAACGACGCCCTATCCAGCCCAGTCACCACCAACCAGGGGGACACGACAGATGCTCAGCCGTAAACGCAACGAACACGCACCTTCCCGCAATGCCGAGACCAGCCTGATCTCCATCGGCACCATCATTCGCGGCGATGTCCGCTTCACCGGCACGCTACATCTGGACGGACGCATCGAAGGCGCGGTAATCGGCGAAGGCAACAGCGCCGTGTTCACGCTGAGCGAGCATGGCCAGGTGCAGGGCGAAGTGCGCGTGCCGCACGCGATGATTAACGGCCAGGTGAACGGCGACATCTACGTCAGCGAGCGCCTGGAACTGGCCACGCAAGCGCGCGTGATCGGCGATGTCCGCTACGCCTCGCTGGAAATGGCCGCCGGCGCGCAGGTGAACGGCCGCATGGCGCATCAGGGCGAAGACCACATTCAGCGCGAACTTCCCGCGCCGGAAGTGCGTTCGGACGCCGTCACCGCCTGAATCCACGCCGTTTGACGCGGCATCCGCCCCGGGCTGATGGGACCCGGGGCTTCGCGGTATCATTGAGTCCGCCCCGCTGCGGCCTCATATGCGTTACATGGAAACTATCCTCGCCATCCCCGATTACCGCCAAGCCGGCGCCCCGCTGATCTTCACCGAGGCGGCCGCTCGCAAGGTTCATGAACTGATTCAGGAAGAAGGCAATCCTGAGCTGAAGTTGCGCGTGTACATCAGCGGCGGCGGGTGCTCGGGCTTCCAGTACGGGTTCACCTTTGACGACACTCGCGCCGAAGACGATTTCGCGCTCGACCGCGAAGGCGTGACGCTGCTGGTCGATCCGCTCTCGCTGCAGTACCTCACGGGCGCCGAGATCGACTACACCGAAAGTCTGAGCGGTTCGCAATTCGTCATCCGCAATCCCAACGCCAAGACGACCTGCGGCTGCGGCTCCTCGTTCTCAACCTGAGCGGCCACAGACACGGATGGCTTCGACGAACCCAAACACCTTCGCCGGACTCAGCCTGTTACTCGATCGCGTTTCCGAACAACGCGATAACGCCGATTGGGTTGCAGCGAAAGAGCGCTCACCCGACGCGCACTACATCCTGATCGATCTCGCCGGCGACGCTTTTCTGCAGCGCGACGAAGAACGATTGCGCTGGTTGAACGCCGACGAGCGCGAACGTCTTCTGCCGGACGCCTCGTGCAGCTTGCTCGGCATCGCCAACGGCGAGCCGTACTTCATGCTGCTGCTCGATGACACCCACGACGCAGCCGCACTCGAATCTGCACTGCACGCACGACGCATGGGATTGCGCGAAGCAGGCCTTCTACTCCCCGCCGACGAAGCCAGTCTCTTCGCATACGCCAAGGGACTCGCCCATTGGCAACGTGAGACGCGCTGTTGCGCTTACTGCGGATCGCCAGTGCAACGCGTGTCATCCGGCCATCGCATGCATTGCACGAATCCAGCATGCGGGCGCCTCCACTTTCCGCGCACCGACGCCGCCATCATCGTGATCGTGGAATACCAAGGCGCCTGCCTGCTGGGACGCCAGGCAGTATGGCCGCCGGGCCGCTACTCAACGCTCGCCGGTTTCATCGAACCCGGTGAAGCGCTGGAAGATGCCGTACGCCGCGAAGTCGCCGAAGAATCCGGCGTGATCGTCGGCGATGTGCACTATTACTCCTCGCAACCGTGGCCGATGCCTGCATCGTTGATGATCGGGTTCACCGCCTCAGCACTCTCGCCTGACATCCATCTGCGCGACGGTGAACTCGAAGACGCACGCTGGTTTACGCCCCAGCAGATCGTCGACGGTCTGGCCGACGGCAGCTTGGCGACACCCCCAAAACTTTCTGTGTCGTATCAGCTGCTCTCGCACTGGCTGCTGGAACGCGCCGGTCTGGACCTCGGCGCTTTAGTCGCGCGCTCACCGCGTCGATAGCCAGCCACAACGGCGTGAACGGGTTCCCGTCACTCGCATACAATGGCGCCATCCATCGGAGTCCGTTTTCATGGCTATACGCTTGCTTGCTGCGCTCATCGCCCTCGGACTGCTGCACCTGCAGCCTCAGCTTGCGCATTGGCGCGGCGATGCAGGCTTCCGGCGTTGGGTAAATCAGCTTGGCGATACTGCCGGTAGTGGCCGCATACTGATCACGGTGCTGGTGCCGGTCGTTGTCTGTGCGCTGGTGATATGGCTGTTGCACACGCTGCCGCTAGGCGCGCTGTTCTTACTGATCTTTGCGCTAGCCGTATTGCTGTTCTCCTTCGGGCCGCACGCGTTCGAAGCGGATCTGGAAGCAATCTTCAAAGCCCCCGATCAAAGCAGCCGCGAAGCCGCCGCGCAGGCATTGTGCGATGACTGCGAACATATTCCGTGGCAAACCGCAGAACTCGGCGAAGCAACCGCGTACGGCGCGCTGCGCCGCCGCTTTGGCGTGCTGTTCTGGTTCTTTCTGCTCGGTCCAGCCGGTGCCCTGCTCTATCGATTGGCGCGGCAGCTCGGACATGATAGCTCGCTTGCACTCGATCCCGGCGCACGCACATTCGCGCGTTATCTCGCCAACGGTCTCGATTGGGCGCCCGCGCAATTGATGGTGTTTACGCTGGCACTCGTCGGACATTGGGACGCCGTGATCGGCGCATGGAAACGGTGGCACCAACAAGCCGCACCAAACAGCTGGTATCTCTCCAACCCCGGCTTTCTCGGCGCCGCCGCACGCGCCGATGTTCTCACGGATGTGGAAGGCGGTGACGGTTACACCGAAGACCGCACCGATCCTCTGCACGAACTGCGCCGCCTACGCGATGCGCTACTGCGCGCATTGCTCGCATGGATGACAATTGTTGCGTTGATCGTGATCGGCGGCTGGATATCCTGACTCTGTGTATCCCCATTTTTTGCTTGATGATTCTACAAAATCAGAAAGCCATCCAAGCCGGCGCTATGCCCGATGACGCGTAACCGTCATCCCAGCGAAAGCTGGGATGACGAGCAAAAACCTTGAGATATCTCAAGGTCCCGACTCGGTTCTCCGATCAGGCCATATCCCCGCGTAACTCTTGAACACGCTGCTCAAGCGAGGCCGCAGTCACCTCGCTCGCTGCTTTAGGCGCGTCCACCACCAATTCCACATGCGCGCGAAAACGGCGCGGCAAACGCGTGCGCCGCATCATCGAATCGCGCCGGCTCCACACACTTCCCCATAATCCGCGCAGCGCCATGGCAACGACCGGCACAGGACGGCGTTCGAGAATCTTCTCCACGCCCGGCCTAAAAGTCTGAATGCTGCCGTCCTTCGTCAAACCGCCTTCCGGAAAAATGCATACCAGCTCGCCATCGGCCAGCGCTGCATCCACCTCTTCAAAAGCCTTGTGCATAACCGCCGGATCTTCTTTCTTTCCCGCAATCGGAATCGCCTTCGCGGTCTTGAACACAAAGCGCAATACCGGAATGTTGAAGATCTTGTAATACATCACGAAGCGCGCAGGACGACGCAGATTCGCCATCAGGATCAGCGGGTCCATAAAGCTAACGTGATTGCACACCAGCAACGCCGGCCCTTCCTCCGGCAGATTCTTCATGCCATCCACGCGAATGCGGTAAAGCGTATTGACCAGCACCCACGTGATGAACCGCATCAGGAATTCGGGCACCAGCGTAAAGATATAAACCGCGACAACCACGTTGAGCAGCGAAGCGATAAGGAAAATCTTCGGCGCGTTGAAGCCCAACGTATTCAACGCCAGCCCAAAACACGATGCGATGACAATCAACAACGCATTGAGAATGTTGTTGCCGGCAATCACGCGCGACACACGATCACGCGGCGTACGCGACTGCACGAAGGCAAACAGCGGCACCACGTAGAAGCCGGCAAACATGCCGATCAGGGTGAGGTCCACCACGATTCGCCAGCTACCCGCGCCATGGAGAAACGCCAGCCAATTCAGTCCGTGCGCAACCGCCGAATCCGAACGCGCAAAAAACAAATCGGTACCGAACGCTGTCAATCCAAACGCCCCCAGCGGCACCAGGCCGATCTCGACGCGCTTGCCCGACATTTTTTCGCACATCAGCGCGCCGATGCCTGTGCCGATAGAGAACAACGTCAACACCAGCGTATTGACCGTTCCGTCGCCGCCAAGATTGTCCCGCGTGTACAACGGCAGCTGCGCAACAAGGATCGTTCCAAAAAACCAGAACCACGAAATACCCAACACTGCATTGAACACCGCACGATCTTGGCGAGTAATCCGCAGCACGCGCCCCGTTTCAGTGAAAGGATTCCAGTTAAAAACCAAGTCCGGAGCGGTAGCAGGCGCAGGCGGAATGAAACGACTCGCGCCGTAACCAACCGCGGCGATACCAATCGTCAATGCAGCAGAAAAATGCGGCCCCACACCCGCGATCAGCATCAGCGTATTACCGACCACCATGCCGATAAGAATCGCCATCTGCGTACCCATTTCCACCAGGCCGTTGCCACCCACCAGTTCGGTGGTCTTCAGCGCCTGCGGAAGAATCGCGTACTTGATCGGACCGAATACCGTCGAGTGCATCCCCATCATGAACAACACCACCAGCAACAACGGCAAGTGATGCCCAATAAATCCATACGCCGCCAGCGCCATGGCCGCGATCTCAAACACTTTGACGTACCGAATGATGCGCGTCTTCTCGAACTTCTCCGCCAGCTGCCCCGCCGTGGCAGAAAACAGAAAGAACGGCAGAATGAAGAGCGCCGGCGCGAGGTTGGTGTACAAACTAACCTCATGATCGGACAGCCCCATCTGAAACGCCGCCAACATCACCATCGCATTTCGAAACGCGCTGTCATTGAACGCACCCAACGCCTGCGTCCAAAAGAACGGCGCGAAACGGCGACTACCTAGCAGGGCGAACTGGCTCATGCGTTTCCTTGGCGTTCGAAGTGCTACTAGCCTAGAACCTATCTCAAAATTGAGAAACGCCCCACCATCGACTTTTTACTCGTCATTCCCGCGAAAGCGGGAATCCAGTGACTTTAAGCGTTTGAAATGTAAAGACACCCGATTCCCGCTTTCGAGGAAATGAGGTTCTAGGATTAGCGCAGCGTAACCCAATAAGACGCGCCCCTTCCGTGCCAATCAACGGCCACGCTCTTTCGCCTATACCAAGTAGGCATTTACCAACGAACTAAATCACTGAGCCCCGACAGATTGCACAACGCACTTCATGCGAAGGTGCGTAAGTCGGGCGTGCCCTTCGCCTCGAAGAACACGACACGCCCGACATGATGTGAAGTAACGCGGATCGCCCGAGTTGGAGCTCAGACGATCCGCTGGCCACCACCAACTAACAAGAGAGTTGATCATGGTTACGTTCGATCATACGGCACCCGCACGCCTGCGTGCCCCCGCCACGGTGCATTTCCCTTACTTCACCGCCGCGCTGACGGCGCGACGTCGAGCCACAGTGGGCATTCGTCAAAACGGAAGCAGCTGATTCCGACAAAACGAGCAGGATTTTTCCTGCAGCCCTTCACGCCGCGCGCAACACGCGGCGTGACCTACAAACACATACGTACGTTGTCGCATCTTGCGACAGGCTCAATCGTGCAAAGGAATCTTCGATGAAAGAAAAAGCCCCCGGCGCCTGGCTCACCCTCAACACGAGCTACTACCCCGCTGCCATCGGCAATCCGCTCACCTTGCTGGATGATTCATACACACTATTGGAACGTGCTCAAGGCATCGTCCACCTTATGCACGAAGCACTGCAACTTTCCCCAAGCGTCGACACGCGCGCGCTAACTCTCGCTTTAAAAGCCGTGGAGACGCTGATGGAAATGAGTGCTGGCTCCGCCGAAGAAGCACATGTTCGCCTCGAGCAGATTGGAGACGGCTGGATTGCTAGCAATTGAAGCAACGGGTCAGTTGTCGTGTCTTAAAAAACGACTCTGACCTATTCCCCGCTATTGATCCAACGGACTCAAAACCCCTAGACCGCCACGGTTCAACACATGGGTGTAGATCTGCGTGGTCGTCACATCCTTGTGTCCGAGCAGCTCCTGGATCGTCCGGATATCGTGACCCGACTCAAGCAGGTGTGTTGCGAATGAATGCCGCAACGTATGACAGGTAGCCGGCTTCACAATCCCTGCCCGTAGACGCGCCGCACGCACCGCCCTTTGGAGCGACGATTCGTCCACATGGTGCCTACGCGACTCCGAACCGCGCGGATCGCGCGAGAGACCCGTTGCCGGAAATACGTACTGCCAACCCAACTCTCGCGATGCAGACGGATACTTGCGCGCCAACGCATTGGGCAACCAGACCGCACCATGTCCTGCGGCGAGATCCTGCTCATGAATGACCCGTACGCGCTCCACCTGCTGCGCTAGCGCCCCATTCAATCGTGCCGGCAACGGCACATGCCGATCCTTACCGCCCTTTCCATCGCGCACACAAATTTCATGACGCGAAAAATCCACATCCTTTACACGCAGCCTCACACATTCCATCAAACGCAGTCCGGAGCCATACAACAGCGAAGCCATCAATGCGCGAGTACCTTCCATCAGCGTTAGCAAACGCGTTACCTCGTCACGCGAAAGCACCACCGGCACGCGTTGCGGCCGCTTGGCTCGCACGATCGTTTCCATCCATGGAAGCTCAACGCCAAGCACCTCCCGATATAGAAACAACAAAGCCGACAACGCCTGATTCTGAGTTCCTGCCGCAACCTGCCCCTCAACCGCCAGCGAGCTAAGAAAACGCTCCACCTCCACCGCACCCATATCCCGTGGATGACGTTTATCGTTCGCAACAATAAAGCGCCGAATCCAAGCGGCGTAGGCCCGCTCCGTACGCAAGCTGTAATGCTTAAGCCGCATCCTCGCCCTCACCTGATCCATCAAACGTGGCGCACCCGCTCCCGTTACACCCTCACTTCCGCCCGAATAACTCATAACCCCTCAAAAATGCCTGATAACAAGGTTATCCTGACTCAACGGACAGCAGCCGGAACCGGCGCAAGAGCTTGATTTGAGGTAAGAGTTACTCGCTTGTGAGCGCCCGGTAATTACCTGCATACTTGGTGCAACACCTCACTTTTGGGGTCGAATTAGAGTTAGCCGAGCATGCACACCTCCCAACTCATCTTTAAGCTTCTCGGCGCTATTCACGGACTCGCCGGCGTTGTCCTGTTAGTCGTGGCACTGGACAAAGACTTCCAAAAATTCTGCTTCTACAAGGGCGAGGACGCCTTCGTAGGTGACCTTCACAAAAATCTCGCGCTTTTCGGTAGCTCACTGTTAATTGCTTGCGGTGCCTTTGCGTTCTTCAAACCGACGTTCGCCGTAGGCGCCGCTTGGCTTTCCTTTCTTGTTTATCTATTACCCTCGCTTGCCGACCTCATGGCGGGACGTCGCTTTGGCAAGTTCTGCAAGGAGTGCGCAGCAACCTTCAGCGTTCGTGTCGTCGCTGCAGCAGCGCTTACTGCAGCGCTGCAGCACGGGTAGTATGGCTAACAAATCGTTCAAGGCGGACGCCTCCGGCGCCGCTTAACTCAGGCGTTAGGCGTTTCTTGGAGGCTTCCCATGAAATCTGACAATCTCTTCGTTGCGGCCCTAATTGCCCTTGTGGTGGGCATTTTACAAATCGCCCTTCTGCTTTACGCCTGGGACTACATCGCAGTCCACTCTCCGATTCCTTACTGGCTAGCTACGCATGGTGTTACGGGCTTTTCCTGGAAAGCCGTCGTTTACGCACAAGATTGGTTAATCAACATCACGCTCTGCCTGCCAGCCGCCTATGTTCTATGTCAGCTGCGTCCGTTTAAGCTCTTCATCTACCTAATTCTCGCGGTTGTACCCGGCCTTTTCTGGCAGTACCGTCTCGCCTTCGTTGACCCTCAAGCATTTAGTAATTTCGCAACTTTTCTCCCCGGCGTGTTGTTGGCAGTGTTCATGCTGCCAGTAGCGGTCACTATCGTTCGCTTGGCTCAACGCCACGGAAACGTCTAACTATTCATCCAAGCGGACGCCTCCGGCGCCGCTTAACTCAGGCGTTAGGTGACTTATGCGAGTCGCAGTTCTATTGCTATTGCTCATTCCCATAGCTGCGCACGCGGAGGTAATGGATAAGGAGAGTTCTTCTCTGGCGGTTTGGTTGTGGGCCACCGTCCCGGCCGTGCTGGGATTTCTAGCTGCGCGGTATCGACCTCGGCTATTGCTTTTTGTTCTCCCACTGCCGACCTTGTTTTTCATCGCTCACCTGCTTGAGGTCAGGGATCCATACGTTGGTCCTGCCATCGCGCGGGAAGCAGGTATTTCGTATCTGGTTGCTTCCTGGGGTGGGCCGTGCTTCTTGGCGCTAGCTACCTTGCTTGGCCTAATTTTGCGCCGCAGGGTAAGCTCACCTAACTCATCGTCCAAGCGGACGCGCGTACCGCGCGCCGCTTAACTCAGGCGTTAGCCAACATGACCAAATCGTCTAAACAGCGTATTGAATGGTTTATTGGCGTCAACGCTTTGCACGCTGCCCTGTACAGCGGCTTGTCGTTTCTACCTGTCTGGCTTGGTGTTGCGGTCCTGTTTGTAAGTTGGTCACCGTGGCTGGTCCTTGCTCGGCTTGGCTTACCAGTCACATCCCCGGCTCTAATCTTTCCAAACATAGTTGGCTATGCTTGCTGCATCGTTGTTTGGCAAAGTATTTATTGGTTTATAAGCGCGTTAATCGTTAGGCTGCGGTCTAACTATTCGTCCAATCGGACGCGCGTACCGCGCGCCGCTTAACTCAGGCGTTAGGTCTTTAATCCATATGGTGCGATTGAATTGCTCAGGCGTAAAGTTCGGCTCGCAGCTTGACGAGAAGCATTTGTTTTCTTGGGCGCTAGAAATACCCTGTGTAGTACGGTGGGAACAAGACCAACTAGTTGTTCGTTCCCGCCGACTATCTAAGTCGGACCTTCGCGATCTTGTTGCTCTGCTCTGGCGCTACAACATACCCATGCAACAGCTTGCACAATTTCGCAGCAGCACCAATGAAGGCTGGTTCGCTGCCCCAGGCACATATTGGCATCAGCGTATGTTCGGGCAGAAACCTAACTTATCGTCCAAGCGGACGCGCGTACCGCGCGCCACTTAACTCAGGCGTTAGGAGGCACGGGTGAACTCACCGCAAGACGAACTTCTTTATCGCGACCTCACGCGAGAGGACGACGTTGGATTGGTGCTTCGGGGCCTTTTGCACATCGAGTACCAACTCATTGAAATCGCAAATGCGGTTCTGCCATTTGGGGAGAGGTGCGCGTGGGGAAAATTCCCATATCAAGTCAAAGTCGAGTTTGCTTTCGCGTGCGGCTTGCCGCGGGAGGTGCGTAGCGTGCTCCTCAAGCTTGGCAAGCTTCGCAACGACTTTGCGCACAAACTCGACGCCGCAATCTCCAAAAAGAGCGCGCTAGATCTTTACAACTGCTTGTCCACTAAGCATCGAACGGTGCTACAAGACTCGTACAAGGTCATGATGAGTGAGTCTGTCTTTTCTCTCGACACGATTGAGCCGCGTGACTTGGTTACGCTCATATTTCTCAACATGCATTCGGCAACAAAGGCGGCGGCACTCGCATTGCAACGTGGCGCCTCCTAACTACTCGTCCAAGCGGACGCGCGTACCGCGCGCCACTTAACTCAGGCGTTAGGCGCTCAAAAGCATGAAGCATTTGTTGGTTGCTAAGGCTTATTTCTCAGTAGCGGCACTAATCGCTATATTCATTGCTTCGCTACCATTTTTGTCTATACCGGGCAGCGAGGCTTTTATTTTGCGCTCTAGCTACATGTTGGTGCTCTTGTCGTCAGCAGCTTTAGCTTTACTGCTTATTCCGTCAATTCGCAATTCCGCGATGAGCGGAGCTCCCAAGGCGTTTCTCTATCCAAGCATTTTCTTAATCGCTGTATTCTTCGTAGTGGCGGCCTCGCTGTTGGTTCTTCCTATAAAGGAATAGCCGCAAGTGAGGTCACCTAACTACTCATCCAAGCGGACGCCTCCGGCGCCGCTTAACTCAGGCGTTAGGCTCCTATGGAACTCATCGATCTATATTTCGATAAAGGCAACGGCGCTAGCTTCAAGGTCCAGTTTCAGGGAAGGCTCGTCCTTTGTTTTGTCAG
>Ga0206820_1139_pt1 | contig 11723 bp, 9 predicted proteins | sample Alteio_BWOrgCont_84_FD_152857 | JGI IMG/M metagenome (GOLD analysis project Ga0206820, IMG submission 152857) | Enriched cells from forest soil in Barre Woods Harvard Forest LTER site, Petersham, Massachusetts, United States -... | ecosystem: Environmental > Terrestrial > Soil > Temperate forest > O...
AAAATTTGCGAGTAAGTGTAAGGTGATATTTTTATTTTGTCACTTTTTTTAATAAAGTAAGATTTATTTTTTAGTGTAATCTTTTTCCTTGTTCTTTAGGGGTAATGCTGTTCACGATCTATCAATGCTTAAAAATTAAGTTGAGTAAAAAAATATTTTAGAATTTGCTGTAATTGCAAAAATGTAGTATAATGTAGTGCCCTCATTAGTTTTTCAGGATTAATTCCATGATTAAAAGTATGACAGCTTATGGAAGAAGTCGCATTGTTACAGAAATAGGTGTGTTTTCTTTAGAAGTACATTCTGTAAATCGGAAAAATCTTGATATCAATATTTATCTTCCAAAAGAGTTGCTTTTTTTAGATATAGATATGAGACGTTTAATCGCTAATGAGGTAAAACGTGGAGCTGTCTCCTTACGCATTACAAAGGAAACAGATTTTCAATCAGCTTCTTTTTTTCCTAAGTTAGAAGTATTACAAGAATGGAAAGCACAATGGGAAAACTTGGCAGGTAATCTAGACTTAGACCCTCATAAGGAAATTTCCCTGGCTTTTCTTATAGAGCAATGGGGTAAACAGTCTATCACCTTCATCCCTAACGAGGAAATTGTGAAAGAAAATATGCAGAAAGGGTTACAAGAGGCTTTATCTGATTTTTTAAAAATGAAGCAAACAGAGGGAGAGGCTTTAAGAAAAGATATTGTGATGCGATTAGATCATATTCAAAAAGCCATGCTTGTTCTTGAAAATCAAGTAAATAAGCCACAAGAAAAATACAGAAAACGCCTTTTGCAGAAATTGCAAGAATTGGGTCAAGTTACTTCTGATGTAGAAGAGAGGTTGTATAGAGAAGTGGTTATTTTTGCTGAAAAAATTGATATCACCGAAGAAGTAGTACGTTGCACTGCTCATTTGATGCAATTTCGAAAATCTTTATGTCGAAATACTGAAAGTATTGGAAAAACATTAGATTTTCTCCTACAAGAGATGCAAAGAGAAGTTAATACAATGAATGCTAAAATGATAGATATAGAGGCTATACAAAAGGCTCTTTTTATCAAAGGAGAGCTGGAGAAAATTCGCGAGCAGGTACAGAATCTTGAGTAAAAAAACGAAAGGTATTTTATTTATTATTAGTGCTCCTTCTGGAACTGGAAAAACTACTTTAGTGGAGATGCTATTAGAAGAATTTTCAGATGTGATTGTTAAAGTTATTACTTATACAACAAGAAAGCCAAGGGAGGATGAGAGACAAGGCGTAGACTATTACTTTGTAACGGAAGAAGAATTTCGAAATAAACAAGAAGCTGGAGAATTTTTAGAACATGTAAAGATTTTTGATTATTATTATGGGACAATGAAAGAAGATGTAGAGAGAGTCTTACAGGAGGGTCGACATGCTCTTTTAATAATTGATACGGAAGGGGCCCTAAGAGTAAAACAACGTATTCAAAATTCTGTGCTTATATTTATATCACCGCCTGACTTGCAGGAATTGCAAAAGCGCTTGGACAAGAGGAACACAGAAAGTCTAAAAGATATCCAAAAACGGTTAGAAAAAGCAGAAAGAGAAATAAAGAAAATCTGTTATTACGATTATCATTTTATTAATGAAAACTTGCAGCATGCTTACCAGATTTTAAGAAGTATTATTCTTGCAGAAGAACATAAAATTATATCCATGAGGTGTTTATGAAACAAAAACAACAATCTATTACCAATGAAGAACTTTCTAAGTTTTTTGATGATCATTTCCTTATGACTCATTACGCTATTAACTATGCGAAGGATCTAATTGATTCTGGACGAGAGTGTTCTCTATCAGAAGTTACTGAGGAGATCAAGAAAAAATTACTTTTACAAAGTAAGCAGGAAGAATAAAGTAATTCATGAAAGAGAAGCTTTTAATTACAGCAGCTCTTCCTTATGCTAATGGACCTTTGCACTTTGGACATATGGCTGGTTGTTATTTACCAGCAGACTGTTATGCAAGATTCAATCGATTATGTCAAAAAGAGGTTCTATTTATTTGCGGCTCCGATGAATATGGCATTGCGATTACTTTGAGTGCAGAACTAGCACATCGCTCTCCCAAAGAACATGTGGATTATTACCATGCTTTAAATATAAATCTTTTTGCTCGTTTAGGAATTTCCTTTGATCATTACTCTCGAACATCTTGGGAAGGACATATTCCAGTAGTGCAACAATTTTTTTTAGATCTTTATCAAAATGGATATATAGAAGAAAGGGATAGTGAACAATTATACTCAAGTAAAGAAAAGCGCTTTTTAGCAGATCGCTATGTAGTGGGAACTTGCCCAAAATGTTTCTATGAAGAAGCTAGAGGGGATGAGTGTCCTAATTGTGGAGGAAATTTTGAGGCAACAGATTTAATCCACCCAAGATCAAAGTTAACAAATTCTCCTCTTACTTTACGCTCTTCTAGGCATTGGTACCTTCTCTTTGATCGTTTTCAAGAAAGGCTTCAGGAATGGATAAAGAAAAAAAGATGGAAGGCTAATGTAATGCATTTTGTGGAAAATTATATCCAAGATTTAAAACCAAGGGCTATTACGAGAGATTCGGATTGGGGAGTTCCTCTGCCTTTTGCAGGGGCTGAGAAAAAGGTTTTTTATGTATGGTTTGATGCTCCTATTGGATATATTTCTGCAACAAAAGAGTGGGCAGAAAAAATAGGCAAACCAGATGAATGGAAAAAATACTGGCTTGACTCTACAACAAACCTTGTACAATTTATTGGTAAAGATAATATTCCTTTTCATGCGATTTTTTTTCCTGCTATGATCATGGGTCAGAATGTATCTTATAAATTAGTAGATGAGCTTCCTGCAAATGAGTTTTATAATTTGGAAGGGAAGCAGTTTAGTAAGTCTTCCAATTGGTTTATTGATGTTGATGATTTTTTACATACATTTCATCTTGATCAACTTCGCTACACTCTAGCTGCCAATGCTCCAGAAAATCAAGATTCTGAATTTACTTGGCAAGATTTTTTTATGCGTTGCAATGTTGAGCTAGTAGGAAAATTTGGCAACTTTGCTCATAGAGTTTTAACTTTTATTCAACAGAATGCAGCAGGAAAAACCCCTCATTGCTTTGCGCTAGAAGAAGAAGATAAGGTATTTTTAGAAACAACCTCTCATCTTATGCAAGAAGCGAAACAGAATTTTGAAAAATTTCAATTGCGTAAGGTTGCGCAAATTTTTATAGAAATAGCTTCTTTAGGCAACCAATATTTTGATCAGCAAAAACCTTGGAAGCTACTAAAAAATGGAGATATGAGGTCAAGATTACAAACCATTCTTTACCTATGCATGGAATCTTTGAAAAGCTTAGCTATCGTTTCCTATCCCCTTATTCCTACTACTGCAGAAAAACTCTGGTATTTTCTTGGCTTTTCCACCCCTATTATAAAAACGGGTTGGGAAGAAGGTAAGAAGAAAAGGTTGCAAGAAGGAACTCTTCTCCCTTATCCGGAAAGATTATTTCCTAAAATAGAACCGAATCAAATAGAAAAGGAGAAAAAAAAGCTTTTGGACATGACAAAACAAGACCTCTCATTAGAGCCTTTTAAAGAAGAGGTTGATTTTTCTGCTATAGAAGCTTTAGATCTTCGCATTGCAGAAGTTATAAAAGCAGAGAAAATAGAAGAAAAAACCAAACTATTAAAGTTGGAGATAGATCTTGGAATAGAAAAAAGGACTATTGTTTCTGGAATTGCAAAATTTTATTCTCCGGAAGCACTTATAGGAAAAAAAGTGGTTGTTATAGCTAACTTAAAGCCGAAAAAGATTCGAGGTATTGAAAGCCAAGGTATGTTATTAGTAGCAACTAATGGGAAACTTATAAAACTTCCTGAATGTGAATCTATGCCTGCTGGGAGTGTAATTTCTTGAATGTGAATCTAAGTTGTTTTAAGAAAATGACATAAACCTGTGAATCTCTTCATGGGATCATTTTTTCGCACTGCTATAGCTAATGCTTTTTTACTTCCGACAAGAACAACCAGTTTTTTTCCTCTAGTAATAGCAGTATAGAGAAGATTTTTAAATAATAGCATGTAATGGCTCATATGCACAGGCATTATAATGCAGGGACACTCACTACCTTGATATTTGTGCACAGAAACAGCGTAGGAGAGAGAAAGTTCATCCATTTCAGAAAAATCGTATAGGACTTCTCCTATATCAAATTGTACAGAAAAAATACGTTCCTCTTGACAAATGGTTACTATTCTTCCTATATCTCCATTATAAACGCCCTTGGTATAATTATTGCGAATTTGCATTACCTTATCCTTTTTATGAAAGGACCTTCCCATGAGGTTGATTGAAAAATCAGAGGGGTTTAATCTTTGCTGCAATACATGATTTACATTTTCTGTTCCAAGGACTCCTTTTTTCATAGGAGATAGAACCTGAATATCTTCGATTGGATGAAGGGAAAATTTTTTCGGAAGAAATTCTGTAATTTGATATAAGATTTCCCCAAGAATTTGGCTGGGATCATCCACAGGATAAAAGAAGAAATCCGATTTCTCTTGGAATGATAATTGTGGAAAAAGTCCTTGATTAATGCGATGGGCGTTTACTACAATTTGAGAGTTTTCTGCTTGCCTGAAAATAGTGGTTAGGCGAGTTACACTAATCTTTTCCGAGTCTATGAAGTCTTTTAAAATATTCCCGGGACCTACACTAGGCAATTGATCAACATCTCCGATAAGAATAAGCTTTGCATGAGAAGGAATAGCTCTTAAAAGATAATATAACAAAAAGGTATCAATCATGCTTACTTCATCAATAATGATAACATCGCATGCAAGAGGGTTTTTTCTATTTTTTTTGAAACCTCGATTTGTAAAGTCAAATTCTAATAAACTATGAATAGTGAATGTCTTTTTTCGAGTGATCTCTGAGAGCCTTTTAGCAGCTCTTCCAGTAGGAGTAGCTAAAAGAATTGCAGAAGTCAGCTTTTCTGCAATAGATAAAATAACATTCGTAATGGTGCTTTTCCCAGTTCCTGGTCCTCCGGTAATGATATGAATTTTTTGAGAGAAAGATTCTATAATAGCTTGTTTTTGTGCATGAGCAAAAGTAAGTGATTGCGCTTTTTGCGCCCAGAAAAATGCTTTTTCAGGATTGATTAGGCGAAGTGCTTCCTTCGACCTTTGTAACCTATGTATTTCTTCTACAATACCTTTTTCAAATAAAAATAATGGCTTAATCCATATATAGGGATACTCGATAGTTTCAGAAGCAATTCTTCCCTCTTGTAGTAAAAAGTGGAGTCGTTTTTCTATTTCTTCTTGAGAAACACTGACTAGTTTTTCTACCTCTTCGAGAAGTGAGTCTTTAGGATAACAAACATGACCTTGTAGACTAAGGTCCCATAACATATGTTCAAGAGCGGAATCTATTCGAATGGAAGAATTCTTTGCTATTCCTAAATTAATAGCAATTTGATCTACACTTTTGAAGCCTATTCCAAAGATAGTTTTTGCTAACTTATAGGGGTTTTCTTTAACAACATTGATGCTTTGCTCTCCATACACTTTAAAGATTTTTTGAGCTAAAGAGGGTCTTATGTTATGAGAACGTAAAAAGATCATTACATCTCGAATAGATTTTTGATCTCCCCAGTGCTTACTAATGATTTCCACACGTTTTTTTCCTATTCCTGGAATATCTAATAAAGCAGAGGGATCGTGATCAATAACTTCTAAGGTATTAATGCCAAATCGATCGATGATTTTCTTTGCATACACAGGTCCGATGCCTTTAATGAGTCCCGATTCTAAATATTTTTGAATTCCGCTAAGATCTGTTGGCATGCGTACTTCAAAAGAGAGCACTTCAAATTGACTACCATATTGTGGATGCCTTTTCCAATTCCCTTTACAGGTAATTGTTTCCCCTGGTTGGACTCCAGGAAGGTTACCTACAATACAATGAAGAATTTTTTCTCGCGGACAAAGAAGCTTTATTACGCTAAATCCAGTCTCTTCACTTGTGTAAACAACATTTTCAATAGTTCCTACAATTTCTTCCATAGCATAGTTAGTGTAATCATTTGGTTCTTTCTAAGCGAGAAGATCTATAAGAATCAATAATCTAAAAAGGCTTGATTTATTTTGTATAATTTTGAAAAGAACGATTTTTTATTGAAAGAAAAATATCTTTCCCATAGCATAAAAGCTTCTTTTTTTATTCCGGATTAGCTCAGCGGTAGAGCAGCGGACTGTTAATCCGTTGGTCGCTGGTTCGAATCCAGCATCCGGAGACTTACTGGTTGATGTGGCAGTTCGGTAAGAGTCAAAAACGGCTCACGCAGTATCACAAGTAGCCCTTCCCCCTCTAATTGGAAGTTCGAAAATAGAACTTCAAAAATTGTTATTTTTCACTTAGTCTTGAACTCATGAAAGGTTCTTTTACTCGTTTTTACCAAATTTAGAACTGTTTTTGCTGTAATAAGACAGATTGCATCGGCATTGATGTGAGCTTCCATCTCTGATGTGATTTCTCACTACCTTTTCTTGTGTTCCTCCAGCCTGACATGGAATACCCCCATCTAAACACAAAGCCCGATTTGGATAGAGTCTAGTTCTTATGAAGCCGCCTATTGACCTACCAGTGCTTTACCAATCTATTTGTCATTTTTTACACTCTGTTCCTTACTGCGCTTTACGTTATCGCTGCATTATCTGGATGCATCCTTAGGCGAAAAGAACGGCAATATCTCATTGTAATATTGTTTTAATTTTTAATTATATTTTATTAAATGATTTAATTATTAAATAATTTATTTTTTTGATTTTTAATAACATATATTATAAACTTTTGAAAATATTAAATTTTTGCAGAGGTTTATATGCAATCTAGAAATGCGAAAATACTTGGAACAGGATGCTATTTACCGGGGAAAATTGTTTACTCCCATCAATTAGATGAGCGGTTAGGGCGAGAGATTGGGACAGTTGAGAAAAAGTCAGGAGTTATAAGACGGTATTTTGTTGAAAATGAGACTATTGTTGAAATGGCTGTTAAATCTGCAGAAATGGCACTTACTAAAGCAAGGATATCTAAAAACAGTATAGATTTAATCATCTTTGCATCGGTTTCTAGAGATAAGTTAATCCCTAATACAGCGGCATTAGTTCAGAAAGCTCTCGGATTAGAAGAATCAGGTATTCCTGGAATTGACATTCAATCGGTTTGCTTGAGTTTTGTGACAGCCCTTGATATGGTCTCTTATTTAGTTCATACAGGGAGCTATAAGAGTATTTTAATCATTTCCAGTGAAATTGCTTCAATCGGTTTGGATTGGGCTGATTTAGATACATGTACCCTATTTGGGGACGGTGCAGCTGCAGCAATTGTTAGTCAATCGATAGAGGAAGAGGGATCAAAAATCCTAGGTTCTCATATGGAGACGTATACGCAGGGAATTGATTATGCTGCGCTTTGTATGCCAAGTGTATTTGGTGATGAGGAATTTGTATTTCGAATGAAAGGAAAAAAATCATTTCGATTGGTATTAGAAAAGATCGATTCATTTCTCAAGACATTATTTAATAAGTCAGGGGTAATATGGAATGATATTGATTTAGTAATTCCACATCAGGCAAGCCAGGCTGGGTTAAGATTATTGCAAAGAAGATTAGATGTACCTGATGAAAAGTGGATGAATATTTTTGCCACGCATGCCAATCAGATTTCTGTTTCAATTCCTACAGTCCTACATAGAGCAATCGAAGAAGGAAAAATAAAAAGAGGAAATAAAGTATTACTTATCGGCTCTGCCGCAGGAATTGCTCTTGGTGGAATTGTGTTGGAGTATTAATGAAGGCGCTTATAACAGGAGCAACGGGGTGTTTAGGAATTCATCTTACAAAGGAGTTGGTTCGCCAAAACTTTTCTGTCACAGCTATAGGCAGAAACAGAGAATTGGGAAAGCTTCTTATAGGGGCAGAATTTGTTGTAGGAGACATTCGAGATCGGCAAGAAATGTTACAACTCTGTCGTGGGCAAGAAATTATATTTCATTGCGCAGCTCTCTCTTCATTGTGGGGAAAGTACCAAGATTTTTATGATACCAATGTCCTTGGAACAAAAAATGTATTGGAAGCATCTCTAGAGCATACAGTGAAGAGAGTGGTACATGTTTCATCTCCAAGTATTTACTATCAGTTCAAGGATGGGTTTGCTATTTCTGAATCGACTCCGATCCCTAAAAAATTTGTAAATCATTATGTCTCCACAAAGATTTTAGCAGAAAAGGAAGTAGATCAAGCTTATGCAAGTGGTTTGGATGTTTTGACTATCCGGCCAAGAGGGATTTTTGGGCCTTATGATAGATCTATTTTACTTCGATTGTTTGAGCGAAGCAAAAAAGGGTACCTTCCCTTAATACGCAAAGGAGAAGCTCTCATTGATGTTACATATGTTGAAAATGTTGTTGAGGCGCTTATTTGCGCAGCAAAAGCACCTAAAGAGTGTGCTGGAAAGAAATACAATATTACTAATGGAGAGCCTTTAGAGATCAAAAAATTGCTTGAATTATTATTTCGTTCTCTTGGAAAGGAAATTTCGTTTATTTCACTTCCTTATTCGATTGGATATTTGTTGGGAGGGTTAATGGAGACTCTTTATTCTGTTTTCCCTTTTACAAAAGAGCCTCCATTTACACGATATGCGTTCGGATTATTGGGAAATAGTCAAACGCTTGATATCTCATTAGCAAAAAAAGAGCTTGGATATATTCCTAAAATTTCTATTGAAGAGGGGCTAAAACGGTTCGCCGTTTGGTATAAAAATGTATGCAATTGAAAATGGAATTAATGGTGGCCGGTTTTTGTACCCTTAAAGAATCGGTTACGATTAAAGGAGGAAGGAAAAAGACAAGAGACTTTCCTGCAACCTTTGCTTTAATTGAACATCCTAAAGAAGGGTATATTTTATTTGATACTGGATATGCAGGGCGGTTTTTTGAAGTGACTCAGAGATTTCCCGAGTGCATGTATCGATGGGCGACTCCCGTTACTATTCAAAAAGAAAAAAGTGCTGCAAAACAATTAGAAGCAAGAGGGATTCATCCAAAAGAGATTAGGTATGTGATTCTTTCTCACTTCCATGCCGATCATATCGGAGGAGTTGCTGATTTTCCTTATGCAAAAATTATTTGTTTTACGAGTGATTTTCGACGACTTTTTATACTAAATCGTTATCAATCTGTATTAAAAGGCTTTTTAAGAGGGCTTCTTCCTTCAGATTTTGATGAGAGAACAATCGATGTACTAAGTAAGCAAATGGTTAATCTTCCCTCTAAGCTTGCTCCATTTACTACCGGGTATGATTTATTTGGAGATCGCACTATTCTTGGAATTAATCTCCCTGGACATGCAACTAAGCAACTAGGGATTTATTTTCAAAGTGATAAACAAGATGTTTTCCTCATTGCTGATGCGGCTTGGTCACGTGAAGCGTATATTGAGAATAGAGGACCTTCCTGGCTTGGATTAATCGCGATTGAAGATAGAAAAGCTTATTATACAACTCTAGAAAAAATTCACCAGGTTTATCAAGGAACCCCCGATTTATATATTATTGCTTCTCATGCTTTAGAGAGGGGGGTAGAATGGGACTAATAAAGTTATTATACGAATATTTAAAAACAAAATATCGCAGGGTTTTTTCTTCGAAGGAAAGGCTGGAAGCTTATCAAAAAAAGAAGATAGCCAAGTTTAAAAAACGTGTTTTAGCAAAATCAAAGTTTTACTCAACATATTTAGAGAGAGATATTTGCGATTTTCCGCTTATGAATAAAAAGAAAATGCTTGAGCACTTTGACGCAATCAATACCACCAAAATACGTTTGGTGGATGCGATGGCAATAGCAATGCAAGGAGAGAGAGGGGAAAATTTTATACAAAGGCAAGGAATGACGATCGGCCTTTCATCAGGAACATCGGGGAATAAGGGATTGTTTCTTGCAAGTGATGAGGAAAGATACAAATGGGCTGGTATTATGCTTGCTAAAGCACTGCCATCTTCTCTTTTCTCTACTCATAAAATTGCATTTTTTCTTCGTGTGAATAGTTCGCTTTATACTTCACTTGGTAAAAGTCGGTTGGTTAGGTTTGAATTTTTTCCTCTCAGCAAAGGGATAAACAGTCATGTGGAAAGACTTAACCAAGTGCAGCCTACAATACTTGCTGCTCCCCCTAGTATGCTAAGGATTCTTGCAAAAGAAAAAATACAAGGGAATTTATATATCAATCCAATAAAAATTTTTTCCATTGCAGAAGTATTGGAACCGTTGGATAAGAAATTGATTGAAGAGGCTTTTCAACAAAAGATTCTTCATCAAATTTATCAATGTACGGAAGGATTTTTAGGAATCACTTGTTCTTATGGAACACTCCATCTAAATGAAGAATATATTCACTTTGAGAAAAAGTGGGTAGATCAAGAAAGTCGTAGATTTTCTCCGATTATCACCGATTTTACCCGTACTACGCAGCCAATTGTACGGTATTATTTAAATGATATTCTTGTAGAAAAAGAGAGTAGGTGCCCTTGCGGTAATGCTTGTACAGCGATAGAAAGTATCGAAGGTAGATGTGATGATATTTTTTATTTTCAATCAGTTACGCATAAAGAATTGGTTCCTGTTTTTCCCGATTATTTACGAAGTGCTATCATTATTGGATCGAATGCAGTCGAAGAGTATCAAGTTTTGCAAGAGAGCACAGATCGTATGACGATTCATCTTGTGGGAAGGAGGTTATCTAAGTCTGATCACAGTTCTATTTTGAGTCATTTGGATGAGTTATTTATCAGAATGAAAATCAAACCTCCAAAAATACAATTTTTTAACGGAATAGATTTGAATCAGAATGAAAAGTTAAGAAGGATAAAAAATAATGCGACTTCAGGTACATAAAAAACTATATATTCATGAAATTTTATTAATTCTCTTGTTGTTCATTATTTTTATTCGATTAATTGTAAGTAAAGGAATAATGACATCTTTTGCTCTAAATATTGGAGCAATGCTTTTGGGATGTTTGTGGCTTTATTTAAGTAAAGAAAAATTATTACACAAATGGTTGAAGCTTATGATACCTGTTTTTTTTGTACCAACACTCTATTTTTATTTTGGGAAAATAGCTGTTTTTTTGGCATGGAAAAAACAAGATACCTTTTTACAAAAAGCAGATGCTTTTCTAATAGGTGGAAATTTATCACTTAAGACAATGCCTCTGATTCATCCGATAATTACTGAGGTAATGTATATCTGTTACATGTTATTTTTCCTCTATATTATTACAACTCTTTTTTCATATTTGAAAAAAGGAGAAAGCCTTAGAATCTCTTTTTATGCAGGATTTTTTACGCTTTATTGGATTGGTTTTTTATTCTACACGCTTGTACCTGCTGTAGGGCCTGATGTTGATATGATTGATATCTTTAAGACACCGCTTGATAAGGTAATTTACTTTACAAAACCGATCTATGATTTTATCTACCAAGCAGGTAATCGCATAGATTTATTTCCAAGCCTTCATTGCGGTATTTCTAAATTTTGTCTTTTCTCAGATTTTCAACACAATAAACGGCGTTTTTGGATTTATCTTCCATTATGCATGCTAATTTGGGTATCAACTATATATCTTCGCTACCATTACTTTATTGATGT
>Ga0206820_1084_pt2 | contig 11718 bp, 8 predicted proteins | sample Alteio_BWOrgCont_84_FD_152857 | JGI IMG/M metagenome (GOLD analysis project Ga0206820, IMG submission 152857) | Enriched cells from forest soil in Barre Woods Harvard Forest LTER site, Petersham, Massachusetts, United States -... | ecosystem: Environmental > Terrestrial > Soil > Temperate forest > O...
TGTCATGGATAAAGTTAAAATAACAAATACAGAAGAATTACCCGTGCGATTCATCATTTATGATAACGACCGTATTGAGGGAATTTATTATCAGAGCGCGATTGACGAAGTGGCTAATTCTACCGTAGATAATTCAACTGTTCAGATTGGAGCTTATGGGACACTTGCAGGTAGCATTGGTCAGTCTGCTTTTAATGGAAGTAAGGTATTGCTGCAAAAATCCAGATCATTGGATTTGCCGGAAGGTTATACCATTTATCTGGCTCCGGTAAAACAAAAACAATAATGTATAAGGGAACAGTTTTTAAGGTAAAAAGGGCGTTTTTTTTGACAGTCATCCTATTGCCTTATTGGGGAAAGGCTCAATTTGTTGTAACAGATCCAAGTAATACGGTCATTGTTGCCAATCAAACCACCCAGATAAGCCAGGCTATTTCTGCACTCAAGCAAGGACAGCAGATGTATCAATCAATCCGTCAGGAAGGGCAACAACTGGAGTACATTAAAAACTATATGCAGGATGCAGAAAACCGGTTGAAGAATATCGGAAGTATTAAGGATTTGAAACTGAATGACTTGGAAACCATTCTGGACAAGGTGCTTTGTTTAAAGGCCGGTAATTATATGTATCAAAGTGTTCATTTTATGGACATTGTTTCCAGTATCAGGAATGCCTATGGGAAGTGTGCAAATACGGATGTATTCAAACTGACTTTTGCCGGAGTTAAGAAACAGTTGGTGGAACAGTTCGGAAATCAAAATCAAAGCATGGGAGATTTTTTCGGCCAGCTATCTTCTGATAACCTTGTTCAAAAACAAAATGAGTTGGAGATTTCTATAAGTAATGCGCATGATTTTGATATGACAACACAAAACAATGACAAGGAATTGAAATTAGAACTGGCATTTAAGTACAAAGACCTGTCAGACGAATTAATGAAAATGAGTGATGAGCTTTCCAAGGCGATAAATGCACAGGGAGTTGCTGGTGTCCAGGTTGATCCGGGTCAACGACTGAGCTTGATGGCAAAAGCAATGGATTACCAGTTAAAGTCCGTAGCGTATGAAGAAAAGTCGGCGGCCTTAATGAAGGACGCAGGAGAGCTAAGTAAGGAGGATACCCGCTATTTTAATAATTATCAAAAACAGATTCAACTGGCTATGATTTTAAAATTTCGCTCATAATTAATATTCGATCATAATTAATAACAAAAACAGTTTATGAAGACTCTCTTTTATTTTTTAGTACTCATCCTGTCCCTTAGGTCATACGCTCAAAGCTTAGTCGAAACACCTGTCGAGGAGGAGAAAATGAATCTACGTCACATCATGGGATTTCAGGCCTTGGACTTCACAACAGGATTAAATCAGTATGGCAGACAATTTAGTTTTGGATATAGCCGGCTGGAAAATGAAAAATTAATGGAGCGAATACTAATTTCCTCTGAAACAGGGAAAATAAATTTAACCGGTTATACTACAAACTATCTCATCCTTGAATTAAACCATACGGTTTACAAAATAAAAGACGTCCTTTTTTTTAACCTTGGTTATGGAGTATTGACTGGGGATGAAACTACCTCTGTCATGGATAAAGTTAAAATAACAAATACAGAAGAATTACCCGTGCGATTCATCATTTATGATAACGACCGTATTGAGGGAATTTATTATCAGAGCGCGATTGACGAAGTGGCTAATTCTACCGTAGATAATTCAACTGTTCAGATTGGAGCTTATGGGACACTTGCAGGTAGCATTGGTCAGTCTGCTTTTAATGGAAGTAAGGTATTGCTGCAAAAATCCAGATCATTGGATTTGCCGGAAGGTTATACCATTTATCTGGCTCCGGTAAAACAAAAACAATAATGTATAAGGGAACAGTTTTTAAGGTAAAAAGGGCGTTTTTTTTGACAGTCATCCTATTGCCTTATTGGGGAAAGGCTCAATTTGTTGTAACAGATCCAAGTAATACGGTCATTGTTGCCAATCAAACCACCCAGATAAGCCAGGCTATTTCTGCACTCAAGCAAGGACAGCAGATGTATCAATCAATCCGTCAGGAAGGGCAACAACTGGAGTACATTAAAAACTATATGCAGGATGCAGAAAACCGGTTGAAGAATATCGGAAGTATTAAGGATTTGAAACTGAATGACTTGGAAACCATTCTGGACAAGGTGCTTTGTTTAAAGGCCGGTAATTATATGTATCAAAGTGTTCATTTTATGGACATTGTTTCCAGTATCAGGAATGCCTATGGGAAGTGTGCAAATACGGATGTATTCAAACTGACTTTTGCCGGAGTTAAGAAACAGTTGGTGGAACAGTTCGGAAATCAAAATCAAAGCATGGGAGATTTTTTCGGCCAGCTATCTTCTGATAACCTTGTTCAAAAACAAAATGAGTTGGAGATTTCTATAAGTAATGCGCATGATTTTGATATGACAACACAAAACAATGACAAGGAATTGAAATTAGAACTGGCATTTAAGTACAAAGACCTGTCAGACGAATTAATGAAAATGAGTGATGAGCTTTCCAAGGCGATAAATGCACAGGGAGTTGCTGGTGTCCAGGTTGATCCGGGTCAACGACTGAGCTTGATGGCAAAAGCAATGGATTACCAGTTAAAGTCCGTAGCGTATGAAGAAAAGTCGGCGGCCTTAATGAAGGACGCAGGAGAGCTAAGTAAGGAGGATACCCGCTATTTTAATAATTATCAAAAACAGATTCAACTGGCTATGATTTTAAAATTTCGCTCATAATTAATATTCGATCATAATTAATAACAAAAACAGTTTATGAAGACTCTCTTTTATTTTTTAGTACTCATCCTGTCCCTTAGGTCATACGCTCAAAGCTTAGTCGAAACACCTGTCGAGGAGGAGAAAATGAATCTACGTCACATCATGGGATTTCAGGCCTTGGACTTCACAACAGGATTAAATCAGTATGGCAGACAATTTAGTTTTGGATATAGCCGGCTGGAAAATGAAAAATTAATGGAGCGAATACTAATTTCCTCTGAAACAGGGAAAATAAATTTAACCGGTTATACTACAAACTATCTCATCCTTGAATTAAACCATACGGTTTACAAAATAAAAGACGTCCTTTTTTTTAACCTTGGTTATGGAGTATTGACTGGGGATGAAACTACCTCCAATGAGGTTATAAATAATAAAACAAATACATTTTCATATGGACTGCTACTGGATGTGAATTCGGAAATCTACCTGCTCAGAAGGTTTGTCTTGCTGATCGAGTTTAAAGAAATCTGGGATAATGGTTCTTCCTTTGGCCCTTTTAGATATTATGGAAATGCAGGACTTCGGTTTTATTTATAAGAGTAAAAATTAAAAATAGACACACATGAAAAAAGTAATTATTCTATTATTTGCAGTTTTTGAAATGAATCACATAGCTGCGCAAAACCTAACGAAGATCAATGACACGACTTTTGGTGGGCAAAACAATGATGAAAGTATATTTACTTTCCGTGATACTCTTGGTAATATTTACACCTTCGGCACAATCAGTCAATCTTCTGTACCTATGGATTTAACGGTACAATACGGCGGGCAAGATTACTCAGTCGTTAAATATGACAAGAATGGAAACAAAGTATGGAACAATGCCTATGGAGGTGCGGATAACGATGTTTTGTATAAAGTTATTCCCAAACCGACAGGCTTTTTATTAATAGGAATTTCTTTCAGCAGTAATAGCGGCAATAAAACAAGTTCCGTAAACTGCACAAACCCTTTTCCCACTGGTCTTGTTAACTACACCAGAGAGGTTTGGATTGTCGAAATTGATTTTGACGGATCGATCTCCAATCAGAACGGACTTTGTACTTCTTGGACCTTCGGGTCGAGTTACAGTAACCCGGATATAGAACAGATTACAGACTTCAGGCAGATTTCAAACGGTGACTATATTTTATGTGGAAATTTTGTCAGTTACAGAGGTGCCAGCGGCGCAAATTATGACCTGGGCAATTTCATGGCTTATGTGAGAATGGATTCATCTTTTAATTATATCAGTGCAACGGTATTGTTAGGTTCTGATTATATAGCTGTTGCAGGGCAAATTGTTTCTTATGTTGAGGCTTACAACGGGTATGGTGGACAGGTTGTTGAGCTTCCCAATCATGATTTGTTGTTTTCCTATACGCTGGAAAATATTTACAACCGTATTCCCTGCGGAGACAATTCTGCCAATGGCTATACGTATGCCATGACTTCCTTGTATTCCTCCTTTGATGTCCGGCAAAGTACTTTGTCTTATGGAAGTCATTATGGTTTTTCAAGAGCTAAAAAACTGATGTATTATAATAACAATGTTTACCTTTTCATGGAACACATTCCATTACCTGCTAACACAGTTGATTATTATACTTCCTGCTCTTACGGATCATTTTATTTACGTACAACTCCCGCGAGGACGATTTCAAATAAAAAAGATTGCTGGATTGTTAAATTGTCTGCAACAATGGTTCCGGAGGGAGAATATGCTTTTGGAGCGAATGATGACATTACGGTGGGAGATGTTGTATTGGACAATAACAATAATTTTATTCTGGGTATGAATGTCAACAGTGGTCCGGGATTTGATAAAACATCCTCGGGCAAGGGGGGGCAGGATTACTGGATTTTAAGAATAAATTCAGGGAGTATGACGGCTGTGGCTGATTATTGTTATGGGGGAAGCAATGATGATCTGCTTACAAATGCGGCTTATTACCAGGATGTGATACTCTTAACGGGGAATTCTTATTCTGACTCGGGCCTGGATAAAACGGGTGCAAATCGTGCGGGTACCGTTAAAACGACCGATCAGTGGACGGTTGTGTTATGTCAGAATCCATCACCACCCCTGATTGAAAATGTGGATGGGTTTAATATTTTGCTAACCTGCAAGGGGGATATGACAACCCTGAATATTCTGAATCCCATTGCTGGATATACCTATAATTGGTACGAAGATGAAACGGGACCTTCCTTTTATACCGGGACTTCGTATACAACTGGTTCCACTTTGGTACTGACAACTTATTATGTGGATCAAAATAACGGGTATTGCGGTAGCAGCAGGTATGGCTTTAATTTAATACCCGTTCCTGTACCGAATCCACCCGTTATTTCTCAGGATACTGTTATTTGCAAGGGAGGAACACTCCTTTTAACAGCGCACATGGATACTACGGGAATGAAAGGATACATAGGAGTTAACCGTTGGTATAATTCCGACGGAACAGGTTTAATTCATACCGGGGATACCTTACGACTTGCGAATATCATGAGTAATAGAACAATTTACGTTTCCACAGTTGATAGTGTTTATTATCCTACTCTGGATATTGGTCCCTTTGCCTGCGAAAGTGCAAAGGAACTGAAAATGGCGCTCGTTGATTCGGGTCAATTGCCCGTTATTTCAATGCCTTCCTATTATTGTTATGGGACGGATATTTCCCTTAGTTTGTCAAACAAACTACCTGCAAGCAGGGCTGAATGGTATGATTCAAAAAATGATTTAATAGCTACTTCTGCCATGTTAGTGCTGGACAAAGTACAACAAAATGATACTATTTCTGTAATTCAGACTACACAATATGGCTGTACTTCACCGGAGAAAACAGTTATTGTTAATGTTGAAAAGGACAGCACACAAATGCCGCAAATTGCATTGATGGCTGGCTATTGTATCGGATCAACGATTGCTTTGGAATCAAGCTATCCTCCAAATGCCGAAATTGACTGGTATACCGCAGACCGTACTTTCCTTTATTCTGGTAATCCATATGTAATTAACGCGATTCAAAAAAACGACACTTTATTTACAAGTTCTGTTGGTGCAGATGGTTGTATTTCTCCACAAAAGGAACTGATTGTAATGGCCACTAGGCCTGCTGCTGCTTTTAATGCAGCTAAAACAAGCATTCATCCCGGGGATGCTGTCCATTTTATAAATGCTTCATCTGGTGCAGCTCCTGTAAGTTATTACTGGGATTTTGGAGATGCTGATTTTTCAACAGAACTCAGTCCCTGGCATTATTTTAATGCTCCGGGTTTCTATGCGATCAAATTAGTTGCTACAGATGTTAATACGTGTACCGACACGCTTTTTAAACCTGCTTATATTCAAGTTGATGATTATGTAGGAATTCAGGAACTGTCCGCTGAAACAGGTATATTGATCTTCCCGAATCCATTTAAGGAAAATCTTACCATTGAAAGCAGGAATGTAAATGAATTTTTTCAAATCCGTTTAATGGATGTTCTGGGACAAGTGATACACAGTGAAAATTTGGCGGAGAGCCAGACTTTGAATACAAGTGACTTAGTCCCGGGCTTTTATTTTATTGAATTTAAAAACGATCGGATAACCCGGAGTGTAAAACTGATAAAAAATTAAGGTTATGCGAAACATAGTATTGTTTTTTGGTGCAATTTTATTCTCTTGTTGCGATACGAGGAGGGACTTTAATGTGAATTTAAATACAGCCCCACAGCTGTCTATAAGACATGACGATAGCAATTTTAATGCACTTTCGTCTTATCAAACAATCCTGACAGATTCCTTTAAATTGAGCCAGGGTAATTATTATTTTGATTATAATTTGCAAGACAATGAGGCATTGCAGAGTGTGAGGGTAATAACGAATATCCTTGGAAATGGCGTTTTTCAAACTCTTTCGCTTACATCTTCCCAGCGATTTGTTTTCAATCCGAAAACAACGGGATTTCAGAGTATTCAGTTGAAGGCAATTGATGGTTATGGCTTATCGGGGGATGCCAGTATTCGTTTGACGACATTTAAAGATTTAGCTCCGGTGGCTTATTTAACCTATCTGCAGACGGCTGTTTATGATCCCCTGGAATTCAGACTACAAGCTGATCAGAGTTATGACAGGGATGCAAAATTTGGTGGCAGGATAATTAATTACGAGTTTTCCATTTCGCCCGATTATCAGGTAATAACTCCCAGTAATTTCATCAGTTATATTTTTCCAGGGACCGGGAACTTCCAGATTTCTTTGCGAGTAGAGGATAATGACAGCGTCTGGTCCTCCAGCTTTGTAAGCTATATTAACGTAAACTAAACACTGGCATTTACCGTAATCTTAGGTGCAGCACCCAGAATTTCCTCCTTAGCAGCGCTGGCATATTGCTCAAAATTTTTCACAAAAGCTGATGCCAGGCTTGCCGCTTTCGCATCGTATTCATCTTTGTTTTTCCAGGTGTTGCGGGGGTTGAGAATTTCGGATGGTATATTTGGACAGCTGGACGGAATGCTAAATCCAAATACCGGCATTGTATCATATTTCACTTTATCCAGTGCGCCACTCATCGCTGCTGTTATCATTTCCCGGGTATAGGCCAGTTTCATCCGGCTGCCTGTTCCATAAGCTCCCCCTGTCCAGCCGGTATTGACAATCCATACATTTATGTTTTGCCCTTTTAATTTTTCTCCTAATAGTTCCGCATATTTAGTAGGGTGTAAGGGTAGAAAAGCCTTTCCAAAGCAGGCAGAAAAAGTAAGAGAGGGTTCTGTTACACCTACTTCGGTACCGGCTACTTTAGCCGTATATCCTGAGATGAAATGGTACATGGCTTGTCCTGCTGTCAACCGGGAAATAGGAGGCAAGATTCCACAGGCATCGCATGTTAAAAAGAAAATATTTTTTGGAACTCCGCCTCTGGAAGGTTCAATGGAATTGGCAATGTGGTTAAGAGGGTAAGCGGCTCTTGTGTTTTCTGTTTTTGAAATATTTTTATAATCTACCGAATTGGTATCAGCGCTAAACTCTATGTTTTCGAGCAAAGCACCAAATTTAATGGCCTCAAAGATCTCCGGTTCCTTTTCCTTGCTCAGATCAATACATTTGGCATAACAACCACCTTCAAAATTGAATACTGTTTTGTCAGCCCACCCGTGTTCATCGTCACCGATCAGCCTCCGGTTAGGATCTGCGGATAGGGTTGTTTTACCTGTCCCTGAAAGACCAAAAAAGATGGCGGTATCTCCTTCCTTACCAATATTGGCAGAGCAATGCATTGACAACACGCCCTTTTCCTGGGGCAGCAGGTAGTTCAATAGTGTAAATATTCCTTTCTTAATTTCACCCGTGTAAGCACTTCCTCCTATTAAAATAATTTTGCGGGTAAAATTCATGATGGTAAAATTGTGCTGACGGGTACCATCTATTTCCGGAGAGGCTTTAAAGCCAGGTGCCTGAATAATTGTCCAGTCATTTTTAAAATTTAAGATTTCATCCCGGGTAGGGCGAAGGAACATGTTGTTGGCAAACAAGTTAGCCCAGGGCGATTCCGTTATTACCCGGATATTTAAACGGTAATTGAGATCGGCACAGGCAAAACAGTCACGTACATATACTTCTTTTCCACTTAGATAGGCAGTAACACGGTTATATAATCTGTCGAATTTTTCAGGATCAAATTTAAAGTTAACATCGCTCCACCATATGGTATCTCTCGTAATGTTATCACAGACAATGAATTTATCCTTGGGAGACCTTCCGGTGAATTCTCCGGTATCAACAGCCAGGGCACCTGTATCGGACAGGTTGCCCTCTCCTTTTAGCAATGTTTCTTCAACCAGTTCAGCTACATTTAAGTTCCAGTATGCCGCTTCTACATTTTCCAAACCCAGATTTGCAATAGTGGCACCTTTAGCTCTTAATCCAAATTCATTCATCGTTTTCGATTTTGGTTAATATTTCGTTGACAAGAAAGCGAAACAAATTTACAAAAACAGGACTTTATTGGAAGATAACTTTTGAACAGCGCTGTATTTTTTAACTAATTGTTAATGAGTTAGATAACTTGTTTTAGTTCGTAAATGCTGCTGTACTTTTGTTTGGCGTAGTCCATAAAGTAATCAAAATTGAGTTTCTCTCCTGTCACAGCCACACAAAGTTCCTCGGAGGTATGATATTTACCATGTATGTGAATTTTTTCGCGAAGCCAGGAAAGCAAAGGCTTGGAATTTCCTTTTTCGATTTCCGCTTCCAGGTTTTGTAATTCTTTTTTTGCCTGGGCGTATAACTGGGCTGCATAAAAGCTGCCCAGCGAATAAGTGGGAAAATACCCAAAACCTCCATGGCTCCAGTGAACATCCTGTAACACTCCCTGCGTATCATCCGGAACGTCAATTCCAAGGTATTCTTTGTATTTGCTGTTCCAGTATTCCGGGACTTGATTAACCTTGATCGAACCTTCCAGAAGCGCTTTTTCCACTTCAAACCGGATCATGATGTGAAAATGGTAGGTCAGCTCGTCTGCATTGGTACGGATGAGGGAGGGCTTTACCTGGTTCATGGCCTTAAAAAAATCATTGACAGAAACACCCTCCAGATTTTCAGGAAAGAGGGCTTGTAATTTTTTAAAATTGGCTTTCCAGAAAGGAAGGCATCTGCCTACGTTGTTTTCCCATAACCGTGACTGAGATTCATGTATTCCCAATGAGATGGCTTCTCCAGCAGGTAAACCATAATTTTCGGGAAGCAGACCTTGTTCGTACAAACCATGTCCGCCTTCGTGAATACAACTCCATAGCATTTCGTTGAAATCGTGCTCGTTAACGCGCGTGGTAACCCGTACATCCAAAGGGTTAAAGCTGGTCGTAAAAGGGTGACTGGAGAGATCCTGGCGGCCCGCTTCGAAATCATATCCCATTTGCCGGAGCACATCCAATCCGAATTGCCATTGTTTGGCTGTATCGTACTGCTTTTTCATGAAACTATTGTCATTCTGGCGGGAAGCCGCAATTTGTTTTACAAAAGGAACTAATTGTTTGCGCACATTTGTAAATAAGAGAGCGATGCTTTTGGTAGTCATACCGGGCTCATATTGATCTATCAGCGCATCGTAGGGATGATCTGTATAACCCAGAATTTCGCATTCCCTGCGTTTCAGTTCCAGCAGCTTCTCAAGTTTAGGTTCGAATAGTTTGAAATTATTTTGCTGTTTTGCTGTTTGCCAGGCCTGAAAGCCTTCTGAAGTAGCAAGGTTAAGGGTTTCTATGAAGTCGACGGTGAATTTTTTGCGTTCCTGGTAATCTTTCAGAGAACGTTTTACATTTCGTTTTTCTTTTTCTGAAAGCGAAAGATCCTTATCCAATTCCTGTAATAGTCTACCTAATTCATCATCGGTCGATTGCTGATGTGAAATACCGGCTAATGTGGCCAATTGCCGGGCTCTGAACCCGGCTCCTTTGGATGGCATCATTACTTCCTGATCCCAGCTCAATACGGCTCCTGCATAGGAAATATCCGCAATTTTTCCAAGTAGTGTTTTGTAGCGTTCGTAGTTAGTGTTCATACGTTTTTTTATAGAATGAATAAGATAAAAGTACCCAGCCTGCAATGAATGAGAGCCCTCCCAACGGTGTTACCGCACCTATCCAGCGCATGCCTTCTATTCCGAAAAGTGAACGGGTGGATAAAAAATACAATGAGCCTGAAAACAGAAAAATACCCGTGATGAACAGGTTGCCGGATAAGCGCAATAAACCGGAGGAATTATTTTGCATCAGCAGGGCTGTCAGGAGGAGTCCCAGCGTATGATAGAACTGATACCTGACCCCTGTTTCATAGGTTTGCAGAAGCTCGGGGGTAATGTGATCTTTTAACGCATGTGCACCCATTGCACCAAGAGTTACCGCCAGAGCTCCTGAGATCCCGGCTACTGTTATAAATGAATTTCGCATGCACAAAGGTAACGAATGCCGCTAAATTTTACCTTTGTTAATATGAACACTATTTTAATAATCGGCGCAGGACGTTCTGCTTCCTCCCTGATCACCTATCTGTTACAGGAGGCTTCTATTGAAGATTGGAAGATAACTGTTGCAGATGTTTCCCGGGAGCTGGCCGAACAAAAAATATCCGGACATGAAAAGGGCAAAGCTATTGCGTTTGATGTAAACGACAGCGGGCAACGGGAAACTGAAATTAAACGGGCCGATCTGGTAGTATCCATGCTTCCTGCATACCTGCATTTGATAGTGGCAAAAGATTGCCTGCGATTTGGAAAGCATTTGATTACGGCAAGCTATGTCTCGAAAGAAATTGCCGCGCTGGATACGGAAGTGAAAAAGAAAGGTCTGTTATTTTTAAATGAAATGGGACTAGATCCTGGTATTGATCATATGAGCGCTATGCAGATTATTGATCGCATTAAGGAGCAGGGAGGAGAGTTGACTTCTTTCCGCTCTTATTGTGGCGGTTTAATTTCTCCGGAAAGTAATGATAATCCCTGGTCTTATAAATTTACCTGGAATCCCCGCAATGTTGTTCTTGCCGGGCAGGGAACGGCCAGCTACATAGCGAATGGCAGGTATAAATATATTCCTTATAACAGAATTTTCACGGAAACCGAAACAATAGAAGTAGAAGGTCTTGGAGCGTTTGACGCCTATGCCAACCGGGATTCTTTATCCTACCGGGGATCTTATGGATTAGAACAAATACCAACGATGTTAAGAGGGACCCTGCGGGGACGGGGATACTGCAGGGCCTGGAATGCTTTTGTTAAACTTGGGATAACGGATGATAGCTATAAAGTAGTCGATTGTGAACAGTTGACCTATGCAGAATTAATAGAAGCCTATCTTCCCATAAAAGAAAAAGGAAACCTGGAGCAAAGGCTCGGACAATTTTTAGGGGAAGAAGAAGATTCAGAAGTCATG
>Ga0206820_1140_pt1 | contig 11710 bp, 8 predicted proteins | sample Alteio_BWOrgCont_84_FD_152857 | JGI IMG/M metagenome (GOLD analysis project Ga0206820, IMG submission 152857) | Enriched cells from forest soil in Barre Woods Harvard Forest LTER site, Petersham, Massachusetts, United States -... | ecosystem: Environmental > Terrestrial > Soil > Temperate forest > O...
CTCTTCCAGCGCTATATCTCGGGCGTGCAACTCGCGGGCCTCTTCATAGCCGCGGTCGGGGTGGTCAGTCTCGTACAGTGGCTCGCGGTCGCTTTGAAACGAGCTCCGGAGACTCTCCGGCGACTACTCGCACGGCGATGGCTGGTGCGCCTGCGCGCACCGATCGCCATCGTCGTGCTGGTGGCGGCACTCGCGCCTGCATGGCTGGCCCTCCAGAACTACGAATCACAAAACGGCGTTTGGATTCAGTCACAACAAACGGCCGATCAGACCGAAGGTTCGCAGCTGAACGTGCTCCTGTCCATCATCAAGAGCCAAGGTGACGGACGGGTGTACGTGGGTCTCCCGAGTAATTGGGGCTACGACTTCAGAGTGGGGTCGGTCCCGGTGTACAACTACGTCACCCAAGCCGCCGACATCGACTCGGTGGGTCTGACGCTGCGAACGTCGTCGATGATGACGGATCCGGAGGCCTACTTCGACGAATCGAACCTCGGGGATTACTCGACGTTCGGAGTGCGGTACCTCTTGTTGCCCGCAGGACACAAACCCCCGGTTCCTGCGAAACTGGTCGAACGGAGTGGCCCCTACGTGCTGTGGACGGTCAACTCATCGGGGCTGATCCAAGTCGTCGACACCCAATCCACGATCGTCGCCAACGCGAACAATCTCGGGATCCAGACCGCGCCATTCCTCGAATCGAGATTGCCCGCCAGAGGTATCTATCCGACCGTCGCGTTTGGCGGAACGACCGGAGCCGAACCGACGTTGGCGACGGGCGAGACGGCGAGTGGACCGGCCGGCTCGGTGATCGCCATGGACAATGACCTGGTGCAAGGTGAGGCGAGTGCCACGGTCTTCGCGAATCGAACTGCTGTCGTCTTGCTGAAAGCTTCGTTCGATCCCGGTTGGACCGTCACGGTCGACGGTCAACCGGCCGTGACCGAGATGATCGCGCCAGCCCTCGTCGGAGTGACCGTCTCGCCGGGTTCACACGTCGTCGTATTCCGTTTCAAGGGATACGGCTCGTACCCGATGCTCTTCCTCATTGCATTACTCGTCTTGGTGGGTGTGGGGATTGGCCCAAGGCGATGGCGTCGATTCTTCAATCGCCGCTTTCATCGCATGGCACCCGTTGTGTCGACCGAGCCTGTGGTGGACGACGTCGGGCCTGTGGATTATGACGTCGAGCCTGCAGTGCTTCCACGACACGCCGATTACGCCGATCTTGTCGTCGATGAGGTCGAGCCTGTGTTCGATGACGTCGAGCCTGCAGCGCTTCCACGACACGCCGAAGACGTCGATCCTGTGGTCGATGAGGACGAGCCTGTGGTCGATGAGGTCGAGCCTGTGGTCGAAGAGGTCGAGCCTGCGGCACTTCCACGACACCTGTTGTATCCGCCTATCGACTCAGAGTGGGTGGCGGATTATCTTCGCGACCGTGGTGATCTGGAATATCCCGATGACTTCGATGTGTAGCGATTGTCGCGCCGTCGTGTGCTTGCCTCGCCGTCGTACATATCGCTACCACTCAGTTGAGCGCGGCGTGCTCGAGAGAGGAATTCGATGAGAAGTATTGCTATTCTTTCTTCAAGTTACGGTGTCTCGTAACGCACAGCGTCTTGCAAATATGGACAACGAGAAACGCGATGACTTGATGACGGACACTCCAACTACCTCTCATCCCCGGCGAAATGGCGCACGCGTACGACGGTTGACCCGCGCCTTGGGCGTCGTTGCGGTGAGCGTGACGAGCGCCTTGCTGCTTTCGGCTTGTGGGAGTGGCGGGTCCTCGACACAGTCGATCGATCAAGATCTGACGGCGGGCATCGCCGCGCAAAATGCTGGGAACTACGCGAGTGCGACGGCGGATTACGAAAAGGTGCTGGCCCTCGACAAGACGAACGCGACCGCGCTCTATGACATCGGTGACGTCGATCAACTCCAGAATCTGGATGCTGACGCGCGAGCGAGGTACCTGGCGGCCCTCGCGATCGACCCCAATTTCATTTCTGCGTTGTACAACTTGGCAACCCTCGAGGCGAACACCACGCCGAACAGCGCGCGCGTTCTCTACCAACAGATCATCAGGCTGCAGCCGTCCTACGCGAACGCGCACTTTAATTTGGGCTACGTGTTGTTGTCATTGGGACAGAAGTCGGCCGGTTTGGCCCAGATCAACGCGGGCATCCGGCTCGATCCAAGTCTGAGGAGTCGCGTGGTGACAACGACGACGACGCCGAAACCGACGACTACGACAACGACGGTTCCGTAGGAACGAACGGGGACCGCCACTTTTGGGCGTCCTTCGATACGCGGCGAGATCTCAGCGAAGGAAAGTGCCGACGCCGTCAACCGAATGTGCCGTACGTCGCTCGGGTGACGGCGAAGATTCGTGACCTATGTCAGCCACCAACCGAGATTGAACAAGACCCCGTACAGTACGGCGAGCACGACCGAGATCACGAGGACGCTTACACCGACGGGAAGTCGAACCACGCGGGGGATTCGGTCCAACAGAACGCCAAAGATGATGTACAGCGGGGCCAGGAAGAAAATGAACCTGCCAGTACTTTCCAACGACGGCTCGATCGTGGCGACCGAGACGAGCACTCCGAGGGCCAATAGTGTTGCCGGAAGAACGAGGCGTCGGTCCCGCCGGCAAAGGTATAACCCGGCCACCGCGAGCACGCCGCCGAGAGCACCCGCGATTCCATTGAGCGTCCACACCGCATGAATTTGTGGACTGAGTCCACTGGCGAACAGAGAATTGAGCTCAGAAAACACGGTATGAAATGGGTAGGTCACGTGGCTATGCCACCCGTTCTTCGAGGCCGTCTCGACGATCAGGGGGTGCCCAGTCACTACCCAGCAGTAGACCAAGTAGCCCAGTAATCCGAGTTCCCCGAGAACCACGTAGGACACACTCCGAAAGAGACCGACCCATCGCCGGTCGCCGAGCAAGACCGCGAGTCCGAGCACCAGCGCCGAGACCACCCCTTGGGGCATAACGATGCTCGCAACGGCCGCCAGCGTCGCCGCTTGCCACCATTTCCTATCGAGACAGAATCGCAGGCTCCAAATCATCGTGGCAACGAGCAGACCCTCGGGATACCCAGCCACGAAGAAAATCGATACGGGATTCCATGCAAAGAGGATGGCGACTATCCATGATGACTGCAGAGAAATAAAGCGCCTGGCGACATCCAGCACTCCCCACACGGCGAAGACTGCTGCCAGCCACGACACCGCCAGCGCCGCGTTGGGGTAGCCAAAAACGGGCGAAATCAACCGAATGAGAAGTGGGTATGCGGGAAAGAAGGCGTGCGAATCGAGGTTCGAATAGCCGAAATGCGCTATTTGGATGTAGTGCCGGGCGTCCCAGCGATCGAACAAATCGCCCAGGCTCGTGTGATGCGCGCGAAACCAAGGCCCTTGCTTGCCGAAGCTAAGCGCCAGATGCGCCGTGAAAAGTGCCGCACCTACTCGGATGACAACGATTCCTATGGCAGAGAGAAGCAAACCGTACTTCCGGAGCACGCTCACACCTGCGTCGTTCATTCTCGAACTGTAACCGTCGAAAACGAAGCAACTACTTCGAATCGTTCGCTGCGCATTTCACCGTCGTGGGCGCGACGGAGTACGAAGATATGGCGGACCGTCACAGCCCATCGCTCCCATTAATGTGAGAAACCGAGTCTCCGAGAGTTGGCGTGCTTCCAGAATGCATCTGGGACAGGCCTGTACGATGTCAGGTGGCCGCCATCGCAAAGCAGACACGTGTTTGAATCAGCGACCACCGACGTGTCGGCCCACCATCGAAGATGGTGGAGGTCCGAACGAGTCAAGTTCTCCGACGCCCAATCGATCGCCCTTGGCGTTGGCCTTCTCAGTCTCGCTCTTTCCCTCTGGCAGTTGACGCAACCGGGCTACATCGACTTCTACGACTCGGGCGTCTATTTCGCTGCGTCATTTCACCTGATGTCGGGAGCACTTCCGTATCGAGACTTCAACTTCGTCCAGCCACCGGGCATCGTGGTGCTGTTGAGTCCCGTCGCCCTGATCGGGCGACTCGTTGGAACGCACGATGGATTCATCGTGGGCAGAGTGCTCAGTGCCGTCGTGACCGCGTTCAATGCCAGTCTTCTAGCCCTCCTGCTTCGACACCGGGGACGCAGCGCCATGCTGATTGGGGGAGCGGGTCTGGCACTGTTGCCGGTCGCGTCCTTTGTCAGTTCTGGGCTGCGACTGGAGCCCTATCTCATCTTCTTCGTCCTCGCGGGTTCACTCATGGTCTTCCCCCGCCACGCGGGCGGAAACGCGAGCACCCTACGTCTGGTCCTTGGCGGCCTCCTCTTTGGGGTCGCGGCCGCCGTCAAACTCTGGGCCTTCTTCCCGTTCATCGCTCTGGCCGTCTGCCTAGTGCCGCGTTTTCGAGCTCGAGTGTTGGCGTTCGTCGGAGCCGCGGCGACGGGGTTCCTTGTGCTCTGTTTGCCCTTCTTCGTGCCGGCGCCGAGAGCCTTCCTCTCAGAGGTATTCACCCAACAACTTGGTCGCAAGGCCAATGCGACCAACGACGGTGGTGTCATTTTCAGGCTGAAGGCAATGACGGGATTCATTGACACGTCACTGGCGCCCACGAGCAAAGAAGTGGTCATCGCGTTTGTCGCGCTGGTGGTACTTGTCGTTGCTGCGTACTCGCGGCGAGTCAAGAGCGAGGCGGTGGACGTCTACCTGCTCGCAGTGGCGGTGATCTCGGTCGCGGGGCTCCTCGTGGGACCCGATTCGTATAACTACTACGGCTATTTCACGGCCCCTTTTCTTCTCGGTGTCCTCGCCGTCAGCCTGTCCCGACTCGCTGGACCGGTCAGAAAACTCGTTCGAGCGGACCGGGCGCCGCCGGGCCTTCGACGAATCGGTGCTTGGGCGTACGCCGCGGGCGCCGTCGCGCTGCTCGTGGCCCTGGTCCTCGAGGGGACGCAGTTCTATACCAGTTACGCGGCCGCGTGGGGCTATTCGGACTATCCCTATTCGGCGATCACCAATCTCGTTCCCGCCGGCTCCTGCGTGGTCTACAACCAGGTGTCCTACGGGATGTTCACGAACCGCCTGCAGTCGAGTACGCCCGACTGTCCTGACGTGGTCGACCCCACCGGGTTGTGGATGGCCTGCGGCTATCAGCTCGTCGCGCCGCCGCCGCGGTGCGTGGCGACGTGGAAGTCATACTTCGAGGCGGCCCAGTACGTGGTGCTGAGTCTCCCGTACACTCCTGGAGTCGCGTGGGACCCCAGTCTCAGGGCCTGGTTTCGGAGTAACTACTACCTACTCTTTGGCCAGCCGTACATCTATATCTATGCGAGAAACTCGTGAATCTAGTGGGAGGGTGTGAATCTTGAGTCCTAGATCACGCGCCCAGCACCGCGCCAAACGCACCCGAACGGCGAAGGTAGCGACGGGAACAGAGGAGATCGGCCCGAGTCCCGTCAAGTGGCGAGTGCTCACGCCCGTGACCTGGACCAGCATCTTCGCACTGGTCGCGACACTCCTGTACTTCTACGGACTCCACTCCAATTGGGGCAACGCCGACCTCGTGCGAGGCATCTTGCAGGGCGGGGACATGGCGCACGGCAATGTCTTGTTGAACCATTGGTACTCGAGTGCGGATAACTACCTCACCATCGATCTCGCCTTCTTTGCCGTCGCGGTCTTCTTCGTCGGCCAGAAGGTGGTCCTTCTCCACCTCATCTCGTGCCTGATCTGGGCGGCGCTGATCTTCGCCAGTGGCTACATAGCCGGGATCGGTCTCAAGCGTTGGACGAGGGTGTGGGCGACGCTGGCGGTTCTCGTGATGCTCGGCCTCCCGAGTCCCCTCCTCGCCCAGGCGCTCTCACAGACCATGGTGCACGTGGGCACCTGCCTTTTCGTGTTGCTCGCCTTCATCGCCTTGCGAACGGGTCGATTTGGTCGGGACTGGATCTTCGCGGTCGTCCTGCTCACCGCCGCTACTTTCGGTGACCCTCTCACCGTGGCGTTTGGTCTCGCGCCGGCGTTCGTGGTGGGCATCCTGGAGAGCATCCGTGAGCGTGACTGGCGGCGAGGGCTGCCCACCTCGTCAGCACCGATCGTCGCCCTGGTCTCGGCCTATCTGCTGCGGCTGGTGACGGACCAGATTGGCACGTTCGCTACGTATCCGGGCGCGCCGTTGGCCACCTCCTCGGGGATGGTTCAGAATTTGCACAGCCTCTTTCCCGACGTGCTCTCCCTTCTCGGCGTAGGTCACAGTCTGCAAAGGAGTGGCGTCCCCTGGGAGCTCGAGATCTTCCGTTCGTTCGGTCTCGTGATCGTGATGATCGGCATCGCGGTCGCGACCTGGAGCCTCCTGCGAGGTGTGCTGAGTGGTCGACGACGAAGCGACGTGTGGGGATTGGCCGGAAGGGGCGACGCGAGTTTTCGAGTCAGCGGCCTCTTGGTCCTCGCTGTCCTGGGCGATGGGGTTGTCTACGTGAAACTCGGGCTTCCGGGAGCTGGACTGCACTACCTCACTCCAGGGATCATCTTCGCTTCCATCCTCGGCGCGATGTTCCTCGGCCACTTCATCCAACAGTGTTCCAGTCGTCAGGCGTTGTATGTCTTGACCGCCGGGGCCGTGGTGATCGCCGGATGCTGCGCGGCGTCCGTTGGGGTCGTCATGAGCGATCCCGTCCCGACGTCGCCCTACAGCGACGTCGCCAACTTCCTGGCCGCCCATCACCTCTATAAGGGCGTGGGCGACTACTGGTCCAGCGCTCCGATCACGGTCTATTCCGGGGGAGCGGTCACCGTTCGTCAGGTCGTCCCCTTTTACTCTGGCGGACTCCAGCCCTATCTGGAACTCTCGAAGACAACTTGGTACACGGGTACGTTCCAGTTTCTGATCTACAACCTCAACGAGTCGGCCTACGGAGTCCCGCAAAAGTACGGAGAACGAATCCTCGACAGCGTCGACTACCCGTTCTCCGCCGTCGCGCAGACCTATAGCTATCGCTCCTTCATCATCGTGGTCTGGAAGAGACCGTTGACCATTGCCGACCTCGAATTCCCCGTCCAACAGTCAGCCGTATTTTCGGCTATCGAGGGACATGCGCTGCCCGGACTTCCGTCGTCCAACTGGCCAAATCTCTCGGCTGAATCTCCGGACGAACTGCCCCTCTTTTCCGCGGCGGGACAGACAACGAGCTCGCAAGGTCTCACCGGCCAGTATCAGGTCGGCATCTACAACTTCTACAGCGCCAGTGCCGAGACCAACTTCTACGAGAATAAGGACCTCGCGCTGTCCTACGTGATTCCGGCCGGCGCGGCGCTGTTGCCACTCACCAGCTCGACCGGTGTAGGGGGCACCTCCAAAGGCTTCGACCTCATCGAGTGCGGCGGCACATCGTCAGTTGAATCCGACACCACGTGTTCCGGCAGCGTCACCAAGCCGTATTCGGCCGGCGTCATCACGGTCATCAAGCGCGGCTCGACCGTTTCCGTGATCACATACTTGCCCAGCGGACCGGGCAGCACCGTACCCCCCCCGGGGGAGTTGGCCGAGAACGTCCCGGTGGCCAAGAGCGTGATCTCGTTGTTAAGTTCCGCGGGGATCAACTGACACTGACCGGTGACGACCTGCACCCCTATTAATAGGGCTCAGGAAGACCAATGGATGGATTTCACCTCCCTGCAATTACTGGTTGAACTGTTAGCGTCCAAATCGTGATCCTTCGACGGTCAAGGTCCACTCTGGACGACGAGTCGAATCCGGACACTGCCGATGAGGTAGCGACGTCCGCGTCACCACCGTTGCGGGGTCACAAAGACCGCTTCAACGCAGCAGATCTGTTGACCTTTGGTCTGCCCGCCTTGTTTTCTCTGGCCATTGGCTTCTGGCAGTTGGCGACCCCCGGTGCGATCTCCGGTCTCACCGCGTACGACGACGGCGTCTACTTCGGGGCCGCCCTCCAGTGGGTGAACGGCTCGTGGCCCTATCGGGACTTCGTGTTCCTGCATCCTCCCGGGATCATCCTCCTGATGAGTCCGATTGCACTGTTCGGCAAAGCATTTGGTACGGGAAATGGCCTGACCGTTGCCAGAGTGTGCACGGAGTTCGTCGCCACCCTCAACGTCGTGCTGGTCGTCGTTCTCGTCCGAAGGCACGGTCGCGTCGCGGCAGTTCTCGCGGGGACACTGTTGGCGCTCTTCCCGTTGGCGGTGGCCAACTCGTCGACGCTGACACTGGAGCCGTATCTCGTCTTCTTCGTCTTGGCCGCGTCAGTGGCACTCGTGCGCGCGATCTCGAGTGTCAATCCCAATCATTGGTTAGTGGCGAGCGGGGCACTCTTCGGGGTGGCCGGACTCGTGAAAATCTGGGCGATATTTCCCTTCGTCGTCGCGTCGATCTGCGTCGCACTTTGGTTCACCCGCAAATCGTGGCGCTTCTTTCTTGGCGCGGTCGTAGCGTTCGGAGTTCCGGCCGCCCCGTTCATCGCGTTGAGCCCCGGCAACTTCTTTCACGACGTCATCGTCGACCAAGTGATCCGCCAGGCCTCGATCTATCAGCAGGTCTCTCTCTCGGGACGCCTGTTCGACATCCTGGGCTTTCCCGGTCTGCCCGGTTCGTGGCTCACGCCGTCGATCGCCGTCGTTGCGATTCTGGTTGGTGCCGTAGGAGTGGTGTTCGCGTTTTGGCTGGACAACGAATCAGCACAACGCAGCGACGTCCTTCTCCTGGGAGTGACGCTGTCAGCCATCGCCTGCCTCTTGGTGGGAAGCGAGTTCCAGCTCTTCTACAGCTACTTTTCGGCACCGTTCCTGGCGATCTCTTTTGTGCTTGTGCTGCACAAGATCCTTCGCGGTGTCCGAGCGCGATGGCCAGTGCGTCTTGGGCCGCGCTACCTCGAATCGAGAGTGTTCCGAGTCGCGATGGCCGTGGTGTTTCTCGCAGCCAGCATCGCGCTGGCTACTCACGATTTTTCGTATCAGCGCCAATTCATCGAGTACAACCTGCGCGGGAATTCGGGGACTGTCGCCGAACCGGGAGTCGTCGTGTCGATTGCGATTCCCGCGGGCGCCTGTGCGATCTCAGATTCACCGGCCGTGTTGATCCTCGGGAATCGCTATCTGTCAACAACCCCCGGCTGTCCGGCGATCGTCGATCCGTACGGGATGTTCCTCGCACTCAACGGCGGCGTGGTGCCGCCGACCACGTCTGCTCCCGCTGCCAGTTTCACCGACCAATGGCAGACCTACTTCGAAGAGGCGCAGTACGTCGTCCTCACCTTTCCCTTCAGCGAGTACATCCCCTGGACCACCACGCTCGAGACGTGGTTCAGGCAGAACTACACGCTGGTCTCCTCATCACCGTTCGCGTACATCTATCAAAATCGAACCAACTCATAGAGATACGCCCGGCGGTTTTCAACAGGACAGCCGCGTTCGTTTCTCGGCGCCCGTGCGTGATCGCTCGCAGGCCCAGTCCAAAGAGCATTGATTCGGCAGGACGGAACGTCGCGTCGACTCCCGCCTTCAATTCCGGTGCCGGGCGGCACAATCCGAGACCGCATAATTTATTCACTTACCTCAGAGTTGAAGAACTCTCGGCATCCCTTTCTCGATCCGCGCGTTCTCTCAAATACAGCACTGAGTGTATTTTTCCTGAGGAGGATAAGGTTCGAGCGTCGAAGACCTCGTCGGCGTTCGGTCGAGCGATTCTCAGTCGAAGGATCGAAGCTGCGGCTGCTCTTTTCGTCGATGGAGCGGGGGAGAGCCATAGCTCTTTCGCAGGGCCCTCTCGAAAAACGCATCACCCCGAATTTTCGAGGGTGATTTTATGCAGCGAGGTGCCGCATCATCGTGATCATTTCTCAGATTTTTTCGTTGGAATTACTTGCGTTTCTCTCAAATCCCATCTCTACGGGCGCACACCCCAATCACAACCATTTGACAACGGCTGAAGTTTCTTGTAGAAATTCATCTCGCAGGGGCGGAATGGGGAATTGCAGTGTCAACCATCAAGGATTCGCCGAGCCTCGGCGAAGAAGTTTCTCCTTCGCGTTCCGACCTACCAGTAAAGCCATTCACGCTTCGTGATCTTTACGTTCGTGCCAGCATCTCTGGCAACTCACTAGCCGCTGAACTCGGCAGTTATCTCAACATCGACGAAACGACGTTTTCGTCGTCCCTGAAGGAAAACTCACAACAGTCCATTTCCAGCGACGAGTCTGAGGTTCACGACAAGGCCCTCGCCGCAATCCTCGAAGTAGTTACTGCTAATTCCCACGCCTCATTCGAATACGTCAGCGCCCCCGAACCCCAAGGTGGAGTTCAGGAGTGGTGGACGCGAATGCTCAGCGGATCTCTTAACAACCCTCAGTCAGCCTCCGGCTGCCCAGCGACAGGTGAATCACTATGAAGCGTTTTTTGCGAATTCTCGCTCCCGTTTTGATGATTGGCGCAATGGCCGCACCATTCGTGGCGCCCGGTATCGCCGCGGCTTCGAGTGGCAGTGGGACGATGACGGTGACGCCGAACTGGGTTGCTCCGGGTGCAACTGGCAACCAATTCGTTTTCACCTTTACCGCCGGCGCCTCGTTTAGTTCAGGTTCGTATGCGACCGTGACAGTCCCCTCAGGCGTAGGATGGGCGACCCCATCGTCTTCGAACACTGCCCTCAACGTCAGTGCATCGACTTGCACTGGCTTGTCAGATTCCTTTTCAGGGCAAGTGATCACCATTAACATGACGTGTGCTTCGTCGACGAGCACGTTCGTTTTGGATTACGGCATTACCGGGGGCCTGATAACTGCTCCCACGACGTTGAACTCATATCAATTCGTGACGGCCACGCACTTGGGCAGTGGTGGCACACCCACGGAGATTCAATCGGCCGCCATTCAGCCGACCATCTCTGTGGTCAACTGTTCCACCGCCGTCGGAAGTGGTTGCGGGACAATGGGTGTGACTAGCACTCCTGCTGTCATATCCGCCGGGACGATCGCTAACAAACTCAGTTTTACCTTCACCAACACTTCAGCATCAACGTTTTCGGGCACTTCATTCGTCACGCTTACAGTTCCTTCGGGATGGACGGCACCTTCCTCTTCGAATACGTCCATTACCGCAGGGTCATGCACTCCAGGGACAATCAACACTACGTTTCCGTCTGGACAAATTACGGTTGGGGGCGTCGATTGTGCCAAAAATACGTCGTTCACTCTCAATTATGGAATTACAGGGAACCTAGTTACTGCCCCGTCGGCGGGCAGCTACCAGTTCATCGCACAGAGCTCCAACTCGAACGACCCCAACAACCCTGTCAATCTCCTTGCCGGGAGCCCTTCGGTAACCGTCGACGCCGACCCGACGATCACGACTCCGACTACGGGCCTCACTGCAAACAAAGGCGCTGCCTACTCATTGCCGATCACGAGCACGGTAACCAATACCCCCGGTGCCTTCAGCGACACGGGCACGGCCCTGCCCGGCGGCTTGAGCCTCAATACCTCGACCGGCGCGATCACCGGCACGCCCACCACTGCCGGCACGACCTCAGGCATCGTGGTGACTTTGACCGACGCCGGAGGAGCCGCGGTTTCCACGAATGCCTTCACGATCACGGTGGTCTCCACGACGATCACCACGCCGACCACGGGTCTCACCGCGACCATCGGCGCCTCCTACTCACTCTCGATCA
>Ga0206820_1141_pt1 | contig 11620 bp, 9 predicted proteins | sample Alteio_BWOrgCont_84_FD_152857 | JGI IMG/M metagenome (GOLD analysis project Ga0206820, IMG submission 152857) | Enriched cells from forest soil in Barre Woods Harvard Forest LTER site, Petersham, Massachusetts, United States -... | ecosystem: Environmental > Terrestrial > Soil > Temperate forest > O...
CTGCGCTATTCCTTCTTCTCCAAAACAACTGTAAGGAGATTATAATGAAAGAGCATAGCATTACTATACCTATCAATGGGAAACAACTTTTATTAAGTTCAGGTAAAATTGCTAGGCAAGCTAATGGCTCAGTGTTGCTTACTTGTGGAGAAACTACCATCTTATCTACAGCCTGTGCAACAAAAACAGCATCTCCTGATATTGATTTTTTTCCTCTTCGAGTTGATTATCAAGAAAAATTCTCTTCCGCTGGAAAAACTCTCGGAGGATTTATTAAAAGAGAGGGGAGACAAACAAAGAGAGAAACTCTGTTAAGTCGCCTGATTGACCGTCCTTTACGACCTATGTTTCAAGAGGGCTATTATAATGAGGTGCAAATCTTGTCCTATGTGATGTCCTATGACGGAATACATATACCGGATCCTTTAGCTATTTGCGCTGCCTCTGCTGCGTTAGTCATTTCCGACATCCCTTTTATCAAGCCAATCGGAGCTGTCCAGGTAGCGCTCATTGGCGATGATTATATCATTAATCCAACTTTACAAGAAAAAAAGAATTCACGTTTGGATCTTATTTTAGCAGGAACAGAAAATGCGATTTTAATGATTGAAGGATATTGTGATTTCTTAACCTATGAACAAATCGTTTCTGCTATTGAAATAGGACACGAAGCAATTAAAACTATTTGCAAAAGATTGCAAGAGTGGCAAGAAGCAATTGGCAAACCAAAAAACTGTAACTCTCTGCGACTTCCCCCACAGGAACTCTACCAAAAAATAGAAGCAAAAATTGCAAAACCTTTACAAGAAGCTATTCATACTAAAGAAAGACAAAAAAGAGAATTAGCTTTAGCTCTAGTACAAGAAGAGGTTTTTGCAGAATTTTCTCCAGAAAACACAGAATCTCCATACACAAAAGCCGACGTAAAAATTGTTTTAAAAAAGGTCACATCAAAGTTATTAAGAGAAAGCATTTTAAAAGAAAATTATCGCTGTGATGGAAGGCATCCTACTGAAATTCGACCTATTTCTATTGAAATGGGGGTTCTTCATCGCCCTCATGGAAATCTTTTGTTCACTCGAGGAGAAACCCAAACTATTGCTGTTTGTACTCTTGGTGGAGAAACTATGGCGCAGCGTTATGAAGACTTAAATGAAGAGGGAAGCCAGCGATTTTATCTTCAATATTTTTTCCCTCCCTTTGCTGTGGGGGAAGTTGGCCGCTTAGCTTTAGGAAGAAGAGAGGTCGGCCATGGAGAGCTTGCAGAAAAGGCTCTTCACTACATTATTCCTTCCCCTGATTCTTTCCCTTATACAATTCGTTTAGAATCTAATATTACAGAATCTAATGGCTCCTCTTCTATGGCATCAGTATGTGGGGGGTGTCTCGCTCTTATGCATGCAGGGGTTCCTGTAAAACGTCCTGTTGCCGGGATTGCTATGGGTCTAATTTTAGATCAAGACCACTTTGCTATCCTTTCCGACATATCAGGAATAGAGGATGCTTTAGGAGATATGGACTTTAAGATTACAGGAGATGACACAAGCATTACAGCCTTTCAAATGGACATCAAGGTAGAGGGGATTACCTCACATATTATGCGACTCGCACTTACTCAAGCTAAAGAAGGCTTATCTCACATCCTAAAAAAAATGCTTACTGCTTTTCCAAAGCCAAGCGAAACACTCTCCTCTCACGTACCTAAAATTGAAACCTTACAAATTAAATCTAGTAAGATTGCGTTAGTTATTGGACCCGGAGGTAAACAGATTCGTTCTATTATTGAAACCACTGGCGTAGATATTAAAATTGACGATAATGGGAGAGTAAGCTTAACTGCTGCCTCACAAGAGGCTTTAGATGAAGCTAGAGCTATTATCATTAACTTAACTTCTGAGGTAGAAGTAGGTAAAACTTACTTAGGAGAAATTACAGGCATAAAAGATTTCGGTGTATTTGTAAAAATTTACAATAAAGAAGGCCTATGTCACTCCTCTGAGCTTTCCGCCGATAAGATTGGTAATATTTATGATCTCTATAAGATTGGAGATAAGCTTGAAGTGAAAGTACTGGATATTAATGATCGAGGACAAGTGAAACTAAGTCATAAAGCCCTTTTGAAAAGAGCCAGAGAGGTAAATATAGGAAGATAAAGGATTATATAAGCCTAAATAGTTAAGCCCATACGAATGTAATTGGACATGGTTTACTAGTGGATGGAGTATGTGATAGTGATATTGTTGATTTCCTTTGAAAACCTGCAATAACTTTTCTAGCAATATCTTCTTTTTTGATATTAAAGATCATAGAAATTGTCTGCTCAAGAGGCAAAAAGTCTTTTCGCTTTACTTCTATAGATACTAAGAAGCATAGCAATTGATGTAAGGCGAGCTCTTGATAACTAGTCCAATTATTTTTAACTGCTTCACTATACTTATTATAGAAAGTATCAAATAGCTCCTTTTGTTCTTCGAGCGACTCCTTATAATTCTCATTTAGAGATTTGCTAAAATATAGTTCCTTCCCAATATTCTCCAAAAACCCAAATGAATTGACCTCTGTTTGAAATTCTATTGATGGAGCTTGATGTTTGCGTAAATATTCTATAGCTATTTGTATAGTAGGGCAAAAAAAACGGGGGATTTCTTCTGATTTTTTTTTACCAAAACTATATATAAATATAGCTTTCCTAAGTATACCATACATGATCCCAGGAGCATATTCTTGAATTTTCTTTTGATTGTCTTTACTTATTTCATGTAGAACATCTTGAAAAATAAATGCTAAAAATTCCTGACGCAATGCGAACCCTAGGATTATTTGTTGCCAATGGACTATTTGCTCTATTTCTTCCTGATTACACAGAGTAAACAGAGAAAAAAGCATACGTCGCTCTATCCAGTGCCGAACAAACGCTTCTGTTGGCAATAAGTTTTTAATAAACAAATTCATAATAACATTGCCTGCTCCCCAAAAAATAGTAAAGGAACTGCTTCTTAATAGCTTTTTAGAAGAGACTATAGGACAGCCATAAATCCAAGAACAGCTTAGAAAAATAGTAAGGGCTAGCGTTTCTATCACAGCTACTGTTGTACAAAGGACAAAACCGATTTCTGCAAGTATAACTTTTGCATAGAATGTATTCAAATTACCCATTTCTTGCTTTTGATACATGAAATCTCGATCTCTTTGAGGATTTCTCAAATGAATGAGTGATGTCATTAAATAACTAGAAATACAGTTATTCATATAATTAATTTATAAATAAGAAGAAATTAAATTATTTACTATAAAAGCTGCTAAGATATATTCAGTTAATAATGCAGCGATTGCCAGAGCAAGATAAATATTACCCTGTTGTGCAATTAGACCATAATCTCTTGTATCCTTTCGCGAAATAGAATTACAAACAAAAATAAGCTCTCTTGCTATACAAATTAAAGAGCTAATATTTAATACTAAAAAAATAAGTGGTGGAATATAATTTTTTAATATAATAGCAAGGGCTAACTTACACGTAGAAAAAGCAAGGCTGCTCATGGGGCCGGAAGCTAATATAACTGTACCTTTCCAAGGTCCAACTATATCTTTCCAAGGTCCAGCAGAAGTAAGCCTAGTCTCACTATTACAAGAATTCGTTAGAATTACAATTTTAGAATTTAAGCTAAATAACTTAGCCGTCAAAGCATGCCCCATTTCATGCATAAAAGCATTCAAATATTCCTGACTAATTATGTAATAGAATTTATTGAAATATTCAGTTACTAATTTTATAACAGGACTTTGATTTGGAAGACCTGCTCGGGATTCTTTATGAAAAGTAACAGGTATTCCTAAGATAGAATAAGACCCTTCGCTACCAAAAACCAGAGAATTTATCAAAGACATAATTATTCCATAAGATTTCTATTATAGAGATATCATTAATAATTTTATATTAAATTAATTATAAGAAGCATGCAACTTAGTTAATAGGAAAGCCGCTAAAGTACATTCAGATATTAGTGCAATGCTTGCTACAGCAAGGTAACCATTACCTAACCGCGCAATTTGGCCATAATCTCCTTGATTCTTTTGCAAGACAGGCATAATAAAAGTATATACAAGATCAGTTATTATCCAAGTTAAAGAACCAGTATTCAATACTAAATAAATAGGGAATGCAATATATTTTTTTAATATAATAGCAAGAGCTAACTTGCATGTAGAAAAAGCAATATTTCCCATACAGCCGGAGGTTAGTATAATTACATCTTTCCAAGGCCCAGTAGAACCAAATGCAGTTTCACCACTACAAAAATCAACTAGCATTACAACTCTAGAATGTAAACCAAATAATCTAGCCATTATAGCATGACTCATTTCATGTACAAAAACATGTACATATCCCTGAGTAATTGTAAAAAATATATTAAAATATTTAGGTTGCTTTGACGAGCTTGTTTTGTGTTCTTTTTGAAAAGTAACAGGTATTGCTAAGATATTATAAGATCCCTCACTTCCAAAAACCAGAGAATTTATCAAAGGCCTAATCATCTAAACATCTATTCTATCATAATTAATTATAACAAGCATTCAACGTAGTTAATAGAAAAGCTATTAAGATACACTCAGCAAGTATGGCAACGCTTGCTACAGCAAGGTAGATATTACCATATCGTGCAATTTGACCATAGTCTCCTACATATATTTGCAAAGCAGAGAAAAAAGTATACCCAAGCTCCCCTGCTATCCAAATTAGAGCGCTACTACCTAATACTAAAGTAATAGGAAATGGAATATATTTTTTTAATATAATAGCAAGAGCTAGCTTACACGTACAAAAAGCGATGCTGCCCATAGAACCAGCTGCATTTATCATTGTATCTTCCCAATATGTGTTACCTTTACAATTAGTGGTACCTTCACAAGTATTAGTCAGGATTATAATATTAGAGCCTATGCTAAACAATCTACTCGCCATAGCATGACTCATTTCATGGATAAAAACATGCAAATATCCCTGTATAATTATAAAAAAAAACTTATTATCTAAGCATTTAGTTGCTAATTTTAAAATAATAATATCTAGTTCAGATGATCTTGTTTGAGGTTTTTTCTTAAAGGTAACATCTACTCCTAAAACATTATAAGATCCTTCACTTCCAAACAGCAGTGATGTTATCAATGACATAATTATTCCTTATAAATATTTTCTACTGTCTAATACAATTAATAATTTAATATTAAAATTTTAATGATAACTAGCCAACTTAGTTAATATGAAAGCTGCTAAGATACACTCAGCAAACATGGCAGTGCTTGCTACAGCAAGATAGATATTACCATGTTGTGCAATTCGATCATAATCCCCTTTATGCATTTGCAAAGCAGAGAAAAAAGTGTACCCGAGCTCTCCTACTATCCAAATTAAAGAGCTCATACCTAAGATCAATGCAATAGGTAATGTAATATACTTTTTTAATATAATAGCAAGAGCTAATTTGCATGTAGAAAAAGCAATATTTCCCATAGAACCAGCCGCCATTATAATCGTATCTCTCCAGGCTCCAACAGGTAAGAAGGCTGCTTTCGAATACTTAGAATAAAAAGAGGGAATCCTAGTCCAACTACTCCTATAAACTAAAATTACCTCATTAACATTTACACCTAATAATTTAGCTGTTATAGCATGACTCATTTCATGTACAAAAGTATGTAAGTATCCTTGTATAGTTATAAAAAAAAATGACTATTTAAACATTTTTTTACTATTCTTAAAATACCACAATCGGATGGTTTTGTTAGAGGTGTTTTCTGGAAGGTAACATTTACCCCTAAAAATGAGTAAGATCCTTCACTTCCAACCAATAATGACTGTATCAATGACATAATTATTCTATAATAAATTTTTATTATAAAATAGAATATCATAAATAATTTTATATTAAAATCATTAAATTTAAATTATACAATACAACTTGATATTACTAATAGGAGACTTAAAATAGCTATTAAGAAAAATTTGGGCTGGGATTAGCCTTTGGAATGTTTTGTTTTTTTTCAGAGGGGGGAGGAGGAGGTGGAGTTTTTCGAAGAAGATTTTCAATCTCTTCTACTTTTTTCCGCTTTTCATCAATATTAAAAGAACCATCAAGGATCTTTTGTATATCTTCTTTGTCTAAAGTTTCAAACTCCATAAGCAATTCCGCCATTTGGTGTACTTTATTAGCTAAAGGTTCCAGAAAAGATTTTGCTCTACTATAGGCAGAATTAAGGATATTCTTTACCTCACTATCAATTCCTTGTAAAGTCTCTTGGGAATAAGATTTTTCCTGGCGACTCCCCATGCCATAGTTCACAAGGTCATCATTATCATCGTACGCAACGGTTCCTAAAGCTTCTGACATACCCCATTCACACACCATTTGCCTAACTAACCTAGTTGCTTGTAAAAAATCACCTCTAGCACCACTAGAAATATCTCCTACAAATAACTCTTCGGCAACCCTTCCCCCCATAAGAACGGCAAGGCGATCTAAGACCTCTCTTTTCCAATAACTAACACGATTTTTTTTAGGTATAAAATAAGTAGCTCCAAGAGACAATCCCCTAGGGATAATCGTTACTTTTTCTACAGGGTCAGCGTGTTCTACTAAAAGCCCTATAACAGCATGACCCGATTCATGATACGCTGTTGTTTTTTTCTCATTTTCATCGATTTCTAAGCTTCTTCGCTCTTTACCATAACGCACTTTATCACAAGATTCCGTAACATCCTGCATAGTAACTGCAAGTCTTCCTCTTCTCGCAGCTAATAAAGCAGATTCATTTAAAATATTCATGAGATCTGCACCAGAAGCCCCCGGGGTTGCTCTTGCCAAAAACATAAGATCGACACCAGAATCTAATTTAATACGACCAGCATGAACTTGCAAAATCTCAAAACGTCCCTTAATATCGGGCAAATCAAGCACAATTCTTCTATCAAAACGACCAGGACGTAATAAAGCCTTATCTAACACATCGGGGCGGTTGGTTGCTGCCATTAAAATCACCCCTTCATTCGTATCAAACCCATCCATTTCTACAAGTAACTGGTTTAAAGTTTGTTCCCGCTCATCATGACCCCCTCCAATTCCACCTCCTCGGTGTCTTCCTACGGCATCAATTTCATCAATAAAGACAATGCAAGGGGCACTTTTTTTTGCTTGATCAAATAGATCTCGAATACGGCTAGCTCCTACCCCAACAAACATCTCGACAAAATCAGATCCAGAAATGGAAAAAAAAGGCCTACTCGCTTCTCCAGCTGTTGCTTTTGCAATGAGAGTTTTACCTGTTCCTGGAGGGCCAATACACAGAACCCCTTTAGGAATTCTTGCTCCTAATGCTGTAAATTTCCCTGGATTTTTCAAAAAATCCACAATTTCCTGTAATTCCTCTTTTGCCTCTTCTACTCCAGCTACATCTTTAAAAGTAATCTTATTTTTAGAACGATTTAACATGCGAGCTGGAGATTTTCCAAAGCTCATAGCAGCGCTACCCATGCCCTTCATCTGTCTGGAAAAGACAAAATACAATAAAAGAATGACAAAGAGCACCGGTAAAATAGTTAGTAAATAATTAAAATAATTAGGAGAGGGCTCTTCACTCTTAAAAGTTTTCTCTAATACTTGGTTTCTAGGTTGATCAGGAGCTTTAAAAAAAGCACCTCGATTTCCAGGAAAAGCTTCCCACTCTTTCTTTGCATTAATAAACCAATGATGAAACTCCTCAGGATTTTCTTGTTCCAACATGCGGCTGGACAATTCTTTATTATTAAAAAACCAAATCGCCTGCGAGACGTCTTCTCTAGATCGATTTAACTTTGCTTCTATATCATAGAGTTGATTACTGATTAGTTGGTACTGTTTAAGGCTTTCTAAATAATTGCGAACACTGCGTAACGGAAGAAGGCGAGCATGTTCTTCTTGTTGATCTAAAAACTGAACAATTTGCTTAAGTTGTTGTAAAACCGATATATAAATAGAAATTTTTTCTTTTCCAGTAAGAGAAGGACTTCCTATTGTTTGCGATACCTGCTCATCTAAAGTGCGAAGCTGTTTCTTTAAAGCTTCTGAGCCAATCCCTAAAATAGGAGCTCGAAAATTTTGAATTAAGGCTAAAAACTCCCTCTCTACTTGATAAAATTCTGTCATTTGTATATGAGGGATCAGGGATAATCTCTCTATCTTTTTTTCTATGTCTGGTAAAGAAATAAGACCCTGATTAGATGTCTCTGTAATCACAATAGAATTTTGTCTATCGGTGGTATTATAATAAGGGTCAATAATGCGATAGCCAGTTTGAGGAAGAGCTTGGCCACTAATTTCTAGATACCATTTTCCTGCTGCATATACATCTTCTTGAAGATGTTGTAATTCTTTAGCTAAACGATTTTTTGTCTCTGCTAATGAGTGGCTTTTATCTAAAAATTCTAAATAGCGATATTTCGCTTTAGCTTCATCGGAGAGATCTTCTTTAAATCGTCCAGTAAATGAGACTAGGTGATCATTTAAAGAAACTTTTTTACTTGCATCTTTATGAATAAGATCTAAATTAAAAACGTGTTCTAATTGATGGCTAAAAGAAATGGGAGTTCTTTTATCGGGGGAAAAATTTTGTACAGTAAAAAATAAGAGTAGGGCTGCTAAAAGAATTAGCAAAAATCCACTGGGAAATCTCTTTTTTTTATCAGGCTGTATATTTTTATCTTTATTCATTAGTTTAATTTTTTAAAAGAAATGAAAAATAATTGTTTATACCTTTAATTACCAATTTATCGATTACAAACACAACTAAAAAATGTTCCTTGCTTATAAAATCGACCGAATTGGTTCATTTATAAAAAGATAGAGAATCAATTTTAGCAAAGTGTAGAAAATTTGTCTTTTAATTCACACATTTTTTGTAATTTGCTACCAATATTTTTCATTATTAGAGGGTTGCATTGCAATTTCTCGCGATTTTTTATTTTAATCATTTTTCCATGCACTTGAAAAACAAAATCTTTTGAAAAAAAGGCCTTATTATAGGACCCACTCAAAATAGAGTTCACAAATTGCTGAATCTGATCAAAAGAAAGCATCTGATCCATTACATCACATATTTTTCGGATAAAAAATTCTACTTCGATCTTTTCCAAATGAAGAAAACTAGAGAGATCAAATCTTATAATATCTTCTTTAACAGTCAGTTGTAAAAAAAAATTTTCTATTTTCCTCTGTAAATACTCTTCTACCTCTTTAGAATACAAAGCTAATTTACAAAGATTACCTCGAATATTTTTCTGAAAGATCTTCTCCACAATGGGAAATAGATCTTTTCTCATTCTTCCTCGTAAAAATCTAGGGTCTATATTTGTCTTATCTTCAAAAGGTTGAATTCCACATCGTAACAAATAAGAATAGAGCGATTGCTTTGCAATTGTTAATAAAGGTCTTCCTATTGGCATTTCTTTATAAAAAGAATATTCTTTTAATCCACCTATTTTAGCAAGAGAAGCCCCCTCCAAAATTCTTTTTAAAACAGTTTCAGCTTGATCATCAGCTTGATGTGCTAATAAGAGAAGTTCAAAAGACTTGTTTTTATAGAGAGCATAAAAAAATTGCAAGCGCTCTTGCCTACATCGATCTTCTAAGTTAGGCAAAGAATAATCTATGTGCATAGAATGTAAAAAAAGAGGAATTTTTTTGTCTTTGCACAGTTCAACAATTTTTTTTGTCTCCTCTTCTCCCTCGGGTCGCCATCCATGACTTACATGAGCTAAAAGTAGTGAAAAAGGTATTTTTTTCTGACATTCTAATAAAATATAAAGTAATGCTGTAGAATCAACTCCACCAGAATACCCTAAACAAAGAAATTTATTTCGCATTCCTTGTGTCTGTAAGAACCTCTTTACCTTTTGAAAGATATTAGAATCTTTTACCAAAATCATATCTTTTATCATAATGCTTCGATAGAGAATAATAAGAAGGAGATCTCTTTGTCAAAATGTTTATCCTTCCCCATTCTTTGGAAATATCTCTGGAAAGAATTTATTAAAATATTTGCTCTCTCCTTTTTTTCTTTTATCGCAATCATTTTAGTATTTAAACTTCATGATATTGCAAAATTTGCCACTTTAGGGGTCTCTTTTTTAGAAGTCATTGTCTTTTCTTTATATCAAATTCCCTGTATTTTCCCATTAGCACTTCCCCTATCTTGCCTTTTTGCTACTCTTTTTTTATTTCATGAGCTCAGTTCTTCTTATGAAATTACAGCCCTGCGCTCTTCCGGGCTTAGCTTATTACACATAACGGCTCCTTTAATGCTAATAGGAGCCTTGCTTTGTTTATTGACCACTTTTATTGCTTTTGAAATTGCTCCTACTTCTAGGCTCCGTTCTAAAGAGATGTTAGATAAGATTAAGTTTAATCCATTATTCTTATTTTCTAAAAACAACCGAATAAAATTAAAAAATTATTATATAGAGATGTCTAATTCTGATACTGGCAAGGAAATTAAAGATCTTTTATTTTTTGCAAAAAACTCTACAGGTCAACTCTACGCCTTAACAGCAAAAAAAGTCTGTTTGAAAAACCAAGAGCTACAAGCTTATAACTTAGGGATCATCACTGCTTTTGCTAGTAATATACGCAATAACTTTAATCATCTTTATATTGAGAATCAAAAAAAATTCTGCGCCCCCGCTTTTGAATGCATAGCTTTTTTATTAAAAGAACCCTCTTCCTTACCCAATGAATATTTATCTACTAAAACTTTATTAGCAAAAACAATGTTAGAAAAATCTGTGAAAAAAAAATCGAGTCGAAAAGCTAAATTTGAAGTTATGCGCAGGCTCTCTCTTTCTTGCTTTTCTTTTACCTTTATAATTATGGGAATGAGTTTTGGGCTGCATGTTGGACGAATGCCTAGTTACAAAAAATCATTTTTTTGTTTTTGTTTAACTGCTAGCACTTTTTGTTGTTTTTTAATTGGTAAGTCTTTTCAGAAAAATCCTATTATTTCTGCCTATTTTTACTTTATCCCTCACCTAGCTATTTTGATTTTCTCTTTCCTTTTACAAAGGAAATTAAATTTAGGATTAGAGAGATGAAGATATGGCAAAAATATCTATTGCGCAATATAGCAATAAAAACTTTTTATTCCTTATTTCTATTGTACTTTTCCTATGTCATTATTGATTTATCCATTCACTGCAGCAAAATTGTACAAAATAGAATTTCTTTTTGCCTTTTACTAAACTACTACTTTTGCCTTTTTGCTAAACGTTTAGATTTTCTACTCTCTTTTTCCCTGCTTTTATCTACATTAATTTGTTTTACAAGAATGCGCATGCGCTATGAGCTACTAGCCTTGCAAATGAGTGGAATTAACAATAAAAAACTTTTACAACCCATTTGTGTTTTTACCTGCTTCATAGCCTTATTACTCTTTGTCAATTTTCAGGTATGTTATCCTAAAGCTATCTCTTTTCTCGATTGGGTAGAATCTGGAGTGTTCAAAGAAAATACAAAAGCTAAAAAGAATTGCTTGTACTCAATCTCATTAAAAAAGGACCAGAAGCTCATTTATTCTAATCATGATGCCTTACACA
>Ga0206820_1142_pt1 | contig 11617 bp, 6 predicted proteins | sample Alteio_BWOrgCont_84_FD_152857 | JGI IMG/M metagenome (GOLD analysis project Ga0206820, IMG submission 152857) | Enriched cells from forest soil in Barre Woods Harvard Forest LTER site, Petersham, Massachusetts, United States -... | ecosystem: Environmental > Terrestrial > Soil > Temperate forest > O...
CGATGAATGCCATGACCAAGAAAAGATTTGTCATTGTTGGTGCCGGCCCTATGGGCCTAATGTGTGGCATGGAATTACTCAAACTCGGTCACGAGGTTGATATTTACGAACGTGACGACCGTATTGGCGGCATGTCGGCAAGTTTTGATTTCGATGGTCTTGAAATCGAACGTTACTATCACTTCATCTGCAAGACAGATTATCCGCTTTTCGGATTGCTCGATGAACTTGATTTGTCCGGCAAACTTCGCTGGACGGACACGAAGATGGGTTTCTTCTATAACGGCAAGCTCTATCGTTGGGGCACGCCTACCGCTTTGCTCGCTTTCGACGGCCTCGGGTTAATCGACAAGTTTCGATATGGCCTGCATGCGCTACGCGCCAAAGGCATCAAGGACTGGCGTCCGTATGATCGCATCCGCGCGACAGAATGGATTAAAAAATGGATTGGCGAGCGTGCCTATAACGTCTTATGGAAAAGCCTGTTCGAGCTGAAGCTTTTTGAATATGCCGACAACATTTCTGCTGCGTGGATCGGCACGCGTATCAAGCGTGTCGCGCTATCAAGGAGCAGCGTAATGCAGGAAACCATGGGCTACTTAGATGGTGGCTCCGGCACTCTCCTGCGGGCCATGGAGTCATTCATCATGACGCGCGGTGGCCGCATTCACCTGAAATCCGGCATCGACAAGGTCGAGACCTTCGAAGGCAAGGTCACAAGCATCATCGTCGGAGGTGAAAGAAAGACGTGCGATGCCGTTATATCGACGGCTCCGATTCAATACGTACCACGGCTGGTTCCAGGGCTTCCGGAGGACTTCATCGAGCGCATTAACCGCATTAAGAACATCCCGGTTGCATGCGTCATCCTCAAGCTCAAGCGTCCGCTTAGTGAAAACTTTTGGATGAACATCAACGATCCGTCCATCGAGATCCCGGGCGTAATCGAGTATTCCAACCTCACTCAGACCAGTCCCGCCATTGTCTATGCGCCCTTCTACATGCCAAAGACGCATCCCAAATGGTCACGCAGCAACGATGAACTCATCGATGAAGTTATCGATTATCTGCCGAAACTCAATCCGGCCTTCAACGCAGACTGGGTGATTTCACGCCACTGTCATCGATACGACTTCGCTCAGACGATCTGCCCTCCCGGTTTTTACGACATGTTGCCCCCCATGAAGACACCTATCGACGGCCTGTACATGGCCGATACGGGCTATTACTACCCGGAAGATCGTTCAATTAACGAAAGCATCCATATCGCCCGCGCACTGGTCGAAGCAACCAGGCTCTGATTCGCCTTGATGGAATACGGAAGGATTGGAACATCAGCTGCCATGGACATCAAACGCTTGCAACAACGACGTCAGTTCATCCTCTTTGTCTTGACGGGCGGCTTTGCCGCCCTCGTCAACTTTGCGTCGCGCATCTTTTTCAGCCATTGGATGTCGTTCAGCGTAGCAATCGTCGTGGCCTATGTATGTGGCATGTTGACCGCGTTTGTACTGAGTCGACTCTTCGTGTTTCGAGAAGCCAACAACGCGCTACATCACCAGATCTTCTGGTTCACCATCGTGAATCTCGCTGCCGTGGTGCAAACCCTGATCGTTAGCCTATTGCTTGTCAAATGGATATTTCCACGGATTGGACTGCATTGGCAGCCAGAAATGGTTGCTCACGCTATTGGAGTGGCCGTCCCAGTACTTACCAGTTTCATTGGGCATAAACGTCTATCTTTTCGGACCCGCTAAAGATGAGCGATACCTACGCGCGACCCACATGTACCACACGAAAAGGATTTCGACTTGGACTTGGTGCTGCTTTCATCATAGTTAGCGTAACTATAGCTCGAGCAATTTGGGTCTCTCTTTATGCCGTTGACATCCCATTCTGGGACCAATGGCCGCAAATAATTATGCAGATGGTCCCTCTAAAGCAGGGAACTTGGCACTACAGCGACTACTGGGCGCCACATAACGAACATCGCATTCTATTTACTCGCCTAATTAGCATGACCTTGTTTGAACTCGATGGTGGAATCTGGAGTAACTTGATTGAGGCTTACGCCAACACTGTGATTTATGGTGCCACGTTGGCGTTCTTCTATGTTGTAGCGTGCCGCGGTGCTGATCGACTTTTCAAATGGGTGATGCTTCTGGCCGTAACCGCATTAGGCATCCTGCCGTACGATTGGGAGAACAATCTCGTTGGCTTCCAGAATCAGTTTTATATAATTGTGGCCTTTGCCGTCGCGCTTGCAGGCATCGCCAGTTACCGACGAGCCACGTCATCGACCACCTGGATACTCGTGGCGCTAGCAGTAGCCAGCTTATTTACGATGGCATCCGGGCTTTTTGGCACGGTCGCGGTTTGTGCAGTGATTGCGCTTCGCGCATGGCGCGAGCAGTTACCTAGCACTTATGTGGTAGCCACGCTCGGAGCAATGATTTTGGTCGCCATTTGCGGCCTTCTCCTCTTACCTGCTTCACCAGGCAATGACATTTATAAAGCCCATGGAATTACCGATCACATCCACGCCTTCGTAGTGGTAATGATTTGGCCTATGCAATCAATCGATTCCAAGCATGCATTGCGTGCGTTGCTGATATGGACACCTACTGCGATCTGGTTGTTCAAATTCTTGCGAACCAGAACTGCCCAGAACAGCGAAATCCTTCTCATCGGCCTGATTGCATGGGTCGTCTGCCAAGCCGTTGCCATTGCTCACTCGCGCGGACATGACATAAGCTCAATACCGCCCCGATATTCCAACATCACCACCATAGGTTTACTTGCCAATTTCGCGCTCGCCCTACACCTTATGCGTGCCGAACAATTGCGTACAACCGCAAAATATCTATCTTGGACAGCCGTCATCCTTGGCGTCGGAGCAATTGCTGTTATTTTTATGAAACGCATTCCCGACGACATGGATGCCATGCAGCAACGTTATGATTTTGGTCGGATGGAGACTTACTACACTCATGCTTATCTGAGTACGGGAAATCCATCTTTCCTCCAGCATCCCTCTCTGACCATTCCGTTTCCGAGCGCTCAACAGTTACAAATTTTTCTCGATTCGCCCGTTATCCAAAGTTTGCTTCCACCAACGCTCGAAAGGACATCGCTCTTTCCCGCCGAGGGTGCCATGCACGCGGGCTGGCTCGCCCTTACTGCACTCGATGTACAGCGAGCTATAAGACTTTATTTGACCGAAGTTGGCGTAAATACACCTTCGATTTTTTTTCAGCCACTTCCCTCGGACTCGCATATAGGGTTGGGCACTTCTCCGATCGGCATGTGCTCTGACAATGACGTCGATGACGCAGAAGTCACGACAGGGCCTCTTCGCGCAAAGAGTGGAGATCCTATTCGCTTCTACGGATGGATCATCAATCCTGAAAGCAGCTCAGCAAAGCGCTTTTTTATTGTATTGGCCGGCAAAGAGCGTTTTGCACTCGAAGTCAAACCAGGCGTAAACCGTAAAGATGTAGTAAGGATTCAGCATTCCAATCCGCAAGATACATACGGATTCCGGGCATACGGAATACTGCTCAATGTTCCACCAGATGACTACTCCATTCGATTGACCACGCTTGGGAACGATGGAAAATTGATCTGTGAGTTACCGTACAAATTGGTGATCAGCCAATGAAACTGCAAACAATGAGTGCTTTGGCGTTGCCAGCGCACTCGAATTCTCGAGCGCGTAAATCGCCTCTACTCGAAACATGCTGTTGAAACGTTCGATGTAGGCACTCTGGCCGGACCTGCAGATTCGGCCCCGGGACCTCGCTTACCGTTTTGCGTATTGGGCCATCTTCAGATCCAGATTGCGCGAACTTCCCCATGCGTCGGAGTTCTTCAACGTATAAAGAACATCACAATATTCGACTGGCATATGAGCAAAATCGAGCACAGCTTGGGCCAGCTCGCCTGCGCGAGCGCGATACTGCAGGCGACCGCTCACCGCCTTGTAGCTGTCGGCGAAGTCGAGGATGCCCTGCTGAAGCTCTCGCACAACTTCACGTAACGCCAAATGATCGGCGCCCCTTCCCGCATCTTCAATGACGCGAACCTTGCCATCACCCTTGAGCTCATAACCAATAATGGCCTCATGAGGCGCGGAGAACATCAGCTCCACACCAACCCTTCGCTCATAGAGCTTCGCCATACGCTCCATGCCTGCAGAGCTGCTGTCCAGGAGTGCCTTCATGGGCATTTCAGCGCGACGCCGACGGCATTCGGGTGTATCGGCCAACCCCAGATAGTAACCCACGAGTTCCACATCGAGCATGTCGGCCAGTGCATTGCGCATGGTTTCTTGCGTCGTACCACTCCAGCCGACATCGACCATCGCCACACGCATACCCGGCCTGACTCCGAACGAGTGTAGGAGGTTGAACAGTCCTCGACGATTGCGAATAGCGGTGCGAATGATCTCAGCGCGATAGGCTGACAGGAATTCACACACCCGTCCGAGGTTGTCTGCATTGATGATGACCCCGTCGCCGAGACCAAGGTCTTCCATCACTCTCCGCTCGGGCGCCGTCACTCCGATACGGTCCAATACCTCATCCGGGCTGAGGCCATGACAGCCCGACACCAGGAATTCCATCCATCGGTCGAAGTTCTGCTCGTTGATCGTCGATAGTGCAAACGCCACCCGTGAGCCCGGGAAATAGGCATGGGGCGGCAAGCCTAATGCGTGACCACGTTGCACCAGCTGATCAAGCACATAGCCATCGCGTGCCACAAACAGCACCATATCTACCGCATCGAGCACGGTCTGATCACGTACCCACTCGAGCAAGCCGAGCGCTGCTGGGCCACCGAAGCGGTAACCGAGCCCGTAGAACGTATTCACCGCGTCTCGCCGGTCATGCAGCTTGACCATAGAGGCAGCAATGGACGCCCCTACCGACGAAGAAACCTGATACGGCACGGCCGAAGGGTTGATGTAATGGAAAGCTTTAAGGCCACGCTCTCGGGCGCGCAACACGTCGGCAAGATGGTTGTCGCCGATGTGGAGCACCTTGTCGGCGGACACTCCCGCCTCCGTCACCACTCGATTGAACAACTCGCCACGATCGCGCTTGGTCGCCCCTCGTTCGGATGAAATATACATGGGCACGCGGGGCAACGCGTATTTATCAAACAGTGCTTCGAAGAACGATTGGGGCATGTACATATCGGAAACGACGACCACGCGCTTGCGGCCGACCACGTCCTTGAACAAGTCGATAAGATCAGCGTTTGGCACCGTGAGCGCCAACTCGAGCTCAATCTCCGCTTGGCACACTGACGCAGCGCTCACATCGGCTGGCAATCCGTCCATGCATGCGTAAATGCCATCGAGCGTGATCTCGCCCTGCCCCGTAGCGAGCATCCGCCGAAAGGCCTCCGTCTGCGCATCGCAACGAATGCGGCGAAACCCGTCAATGCCGAAGCGATCGCCCAACATGTCGAAAGCATCTTCCGGATCCGCCAGCGGACGGACGAACAGCGTATCGAAGATATCGAACGACACCACTTCAGCTGCATCAATGCAACGCAGAAGATCGGTATTGTTTGTATAAAGACTATCAGCGTGCATGTAGGCGTCGAGCGGTTTCATTGCGGCAAGCCGAAGCGCACATCATTTGGCGCGAGATTGGGACTATGGAACGGGTCGTACTTATAAAACTGCGGGTGCTTTTGATACAGCGCCTGCGTCTCTCGCCTGAATTCGTCCCGCTGCTCGGAACTGACGTCGCCTGACTCATGCCCATGCGATCCATGGTTGACAAGCCTCACCACAGGAGTGACCAGATTGTAATAGCCCGCCTCAACGAGACGGAAACAAAGATCGATATCGTTGCACGTAGTCGGAAAGGCTTCGTCAAAACCTCCGACGCGCTCAAACTTCGAGCGCTCGATCATCAGGCAGGCACCGGTTACTGCGAGCCAGTTGTACTCAAGCACAGCGCGCGCAAAGTAACCATGGTCTTGCGCGGGCACGCCACTAAACCCACAACCTGGTCCAGCGGAAAGGTTGACGATACCGGCTTGCTGTACGACCTTTCCGCCCGGGTTGAGCAGTTTAACGCCTACGGCGCCAATGTGAGGGAGCTGCGCGTAACCACCCATGCGCTCCATCCAGTCAGGAACAAGCACCTCGATGCTGTCATTGAGGAAGAGCATCAGTTCGCCGCGGGCAGCCTGCTTACCAAGGTTGTTGATCGCCGCGTAGTTGAAGGGCCTGTCAAACGACAAGACCTTGAATCGTGCATTTCCGCGCAGACCTTCGACATATCGCACAGTCGCTGGATCGGTCGACCCACGGTCGATGACCACGATCTCGAAATGAGGGTAAGTCGACTTTGACTCGATCGAGTCAATGCACTGTTTCAAAACCCGATGGTTATTCTTGCTCGAAATGACGATCGAAATGCAGGGCTCGCCTCGCAGCCTATAGACTGCTCTGAAATAGCCGGGTATTTCTTCGACCGGCTCCATCAGACCATTTAGACCACGCCGGGCAATAGCTTCATCGCGTACGCGTTTGCTTGTTGCAATCACATGGGGTTTGGCGTTGAGATTCGATGCCACCGAAGCAGGGATGATACGCCAGTGGTAGAGCACCTTGGGGATGTGAGCAATACGATCGGTTTTTTCCACCACACGAAGGATAAGGTCCCAATCCTGGCAACCATCGTGCTCCGGGCGCAGGCCACCCACCTCGTTGACCAGTTGACGACGCACGCACGACACGTGGCACGTATACATCGTACTCATCATCGTATCGGGCGACCAGTCGGGCTTGAAAAACGGTTGAACATACTGGCCACGCTCGTCGATCTTGTCCTCATCACTGTAGATGAAGTCTGGATTTTCGCGCTCGATGCAGCACGCTATCTCGTAAAGACAATCGGGTGTCAACTCATCATCGTGATCGGCAAACACAATGTAGTCGCCACTTGCACGGGCGATACCTTCATTGGTCGCCAGCGCGATGCGTTTGTTTTCGGTCAGATGAACAACGATAATCCGTGGGTCACGCAGTCGATCCAGCTCCGCTCGAACGTGCTCTACCGAACTGTTGTCGTCGACCAAGATCAATTCCCAATGGGGATACCACTGGGCGAGCACAGAGCTCACCAATTTATCCAGCAGACCGGAAGGCGTGTTGTATACGGGCACCACAAGAGAGAATCGCGGTGCACGCGACATGACCGCCAGCTCGTGCTCAAGATTCGTCGGCCTGCGAGGTGGTACGTAGGTATAGTGCCGCTCGCCGTGGCTCAGCTGATAGTATCCTGCCGCCGTATCCGAAGAGTTTCCCTCGGCTGGAACGAACGAAATTACTGATGGACGGCTAATCTGGGAGGGTGATGCTGCGTGCAAAGCTTCCGGCTGCTGCCAGGTCTGCACCGCCCTTCTCTGCCGCAAAAACCGCAAGCGCGCCGGCAACCGCCACGGGGTGATGCACCACCAAGCGGCCTTGAGCACTCGGCGCGACTGGCGCCGCACGCCAGCTGGAACGCGTGACATCGCACCGCGCAAGCGAAGCATCACGCGCCACATCGTACTCGTGTGAATCGCCTGGAGTTCGCGAGCCTGGGTGAGCTGGATCGCCATTAAGCGCTCAATTTCTCGTCGGCTGGATTCCGTACCAACGCGCGATTGCTCGGCCAACTGATCGATGCGAAATTGCAGGTGGCCATGCTCCGCTGCGTAAGCTTCGGCCTGGCGTCGATGCTCTTCTGCGTAAGCTTCGGCCTGACGTCGATGCTCTTCTGCGTATGCTTCAGCCTGACGTCGATGCTCTTCTGCGTACGCTTCGACCTGATGTCGATGCTCTTCTGCGAGTGCTTCGACTTGGCCCCGTAGCGTTTCTTCATGCCCCATGACGCGCGCGCTCTCGAAATCCGCGCGCGCCGTCTGCGCCAAAATTTCGTCAGACAGCGCTCCAGCATCAAGGCATTCCATATCGACGCGAACCATCGCCACTCGACGTTTCGCGATGTTCCGAGGCAATTCGATACAGATCTGGGGATCAACGCCGGCGTATGCCACGAGGCGACCGGCACCAACCAAACTCGGCGCCAAGCTAATTTCCACCAGCTCAACACCATCGCCTGTGCCTGACCAATCCCACACCACCTGCCCCAGGCGATCGAACAAAACTAGCGAATGAAGTATGTAGGCGCCCCGGCGATCCAGCGGGTCAAAGCGCAAGCGCACTGGCTCGCCAGCATCGACTGGCAATGTCAAGTCCCACTGATGGCGCCCCCACGGAACGGCCCTCACTATGCAGCGATCCTCCGAAAACGCCGGGGTGTCATCGGTCGCGTAATACAGCGCCGCCTTCGGAATCCAGCCCGCGGATACAGCCTGTAGCTCCGCATAACCACGATCCTTAAATCCTGCTGCGGCGCCTAAATAAGTCAGAACCTGAAGCTGCTCCAACACACGACCCGATATCTTGATCAAGTGCGACCACTTGGCCGGTGATGGATCGGCCACAATCGCATCGGATGCATGAACCATCTCCGTCACCAGTGGCGGCGCCTGACCCGCCGAAACGTCCTTGCGGTGCGTACGCATACCGACGTCGAGAAAGGTCACGATTGCTTCGGCTCGCTGGGCCGGAGAGATAGGCCACACTAGACCCAGTTCATGGCCAATCTTTGACACCACTGCAACAGGCTCGGACAGTAGATGTTCGTAGTCGACCATCACTCTTGGAATAGAGTGCGCCGCTATTACTGACTCCGCCAGATCCTGCGCCCACAGCAAAACGCCGTGCGGAACGCTAAGCGGCGCTATAAGACGGTAGTCGGGAAAACGGGAGAGCGATTCGGCCACTTCCATGGGAGAGCGAATCATGAAGACGGATACGACCCTGATGCCCATTTCCAGCAGCACTTCAATCCACAAAGGAGCGAGACGGCACAAGCGAGGATCTTTGATTCCCCACAGCGGCACGTTGTCGAAGTCGCGCTTTACGATCATGCGGATTTCGTCTCGCGCCTTGTCTGCGGCCGCACTCGCCAGCCATCCCTCAGGAAGCGGACTGAGGTCGTACCAATACAGTCCAAGCGCCTCCAGCAACTGGTCATTGATTCGCACAGCGTCGCCGTGCTCCCAGAAGCCTTTGGCATTCATCTTTGCAGGACTGAGCAAGTGCGAACCGAGGTCCATGCCCACGAGGTTGAGGCAGCGGGTCAGCGCCGAAGTACCACTGCGGTGCATGCCCAGCACCAAGATGCAGGTCGGCTTAGTCGATGAAGCAGCTGAATTCATATTAGCTCGTTATCTGAATGCCGGCGGCCACGGATATATCGACATTGTCCACCAGATCGACAAAGCCCGTCGAAAGCCGCCTTGACGATGGCATGACGCGGAACATGACCGCATCGATGCGCCGATCGAGATAAGTCTCCTCCTCGTTCAAACGCCCCAGCACGCCAGCATTGATAAAATAGGTGCCGCTCGCAAGCGCACACGCGAACTCGAAACGAATCGTCAGGGTGGTCCCCGCATCAACCCATTCGAGCGCCTCGTTGACAAGCGCGCTTACCGAGCCGGCAATCTCCACGCCGGTCAAGGTCTTGATCATCATGCCGAAACGGGCACCGGCAACGCCCTGATCGAACATTACGCCGTAAGTGTAGACGTACCTCTTGCCGGCATTTATCACGTTGACACGCCGGCCGTCCCGCAACTCCAGGTGAGGATCGACGATCGTCACGCCTTGCCTTGGGTACTCTACCTCGCTTTGCGAACGCATGCCTTCGTCGAAATAGCTTTCGATCGAGGATTCGCTGCGCGACACGGCAGCGGAACCCTCGGACGACGAGCCTTCCACCGAAGATTCTAGAGGTGCCAACTTTCCTTCGACACGTTCACGCTTCATCTGATGCCGTAACTCGGCGAGCCGTTCCTGCGGTGCATACAGCATTCGCTGGTAACGAGAGATCACCGCTTTTGGCGCGCCGTCGGCCAGCAAGTCGCCATGATCGATCAGGATGGCGCGATCGCACAACTCAACGACCGTCGTTGCTGCATGAGACACGAACAATACGGTACATCCACCCTCTCGCAAACGTTCGATGCGCGCGAAGCATTTTCGTTGGAATGCCTCATCGCCCACGGAGAGTGCCTCGTCGACAACCAGCAGGTCCGGTTCAACATGGATGGCAACGGCGAACGCCAAACGCACATACATGCCGCTGGAATAGGTCTTTACCGGACGATCGATGAAGTCGCCAATTTCGGCAAATGCCAGAATATCGTCGAGCTTGCGCTCAATTTCCGCGCGATCGAGCCCGAGCACCGTACCGTTGAGATACACGTTCTCCCGCCCCGTGAACTCGGGATTGAAACCGGCACCGAGTTCAAGCAACGCGGCAACCCGCCCCCTGACATGTACTTCGCCCTCAGTAGGCGCGAGCGTGCCACAGATGATCTGCAACAAAGTGGACTTGCCAGAGCCGTTACGCCCCACGATACCTACCGTCTCACCACGACGAACGACGATATTGATATCAGACAACGCCGTGAACTCACGGTACCAGCGACGATCACCGCCAAACAGCATTTGCATCAGACGGTAATGCGGCTTGTCGTAAACAGGAAAAACCTTGGTCAGCCCTTTGACCTCGACAATGGCATCAGAGGACATCGGCAAACCCCCTCTGCGTCGCCATGAACCATGCGTGGCCAAGCCATGCCATCAGCAGGCCGCCTGCACATGCCAATGCTAATGAGTCCCACTGAGGCGCCTGACCGATCAACGCAACTTCGCGGGCCTGATCAATAAAGAAAGTCAGCGGATTGAGATGAAAAAGAAACTGCAAACCGGGCGTCAAGGTGCTGACCGGAATAATGGCCGAAGCGAGAAAGAGTAGCGCAGTCGCCACCACCGGCATGACTTGGCTGATGTCACGAAAATAGACGCCAAACGCGGCAAGAAACCAAGATATGCCCAAGGTCATCAGCACGAGCGGCAGCAACACAAACGGCAGAAAAAGAATGGTCGCATGCAGATGCCCCTCCACGATCAGCATCAGGATCGCCAGCACGCAGATATTCACACAAGTATGAAATAACGCAGAAAGCACCATAGGCCATGGCAGGATGTCGAGTGGAAAAATCACACGCTTGACGAAATTCGGATTCGAGACGATCAGCGTCGATGCACGCATGAGGCACTCGGCAAAAAAACCGTGGATGATCAGGCCAGTAAAAAGAATGACGGCATACGGGTGTTCGCCACCCACATCGTGCGGCCAGCGGCTCTTCATAAGCTCGCCGAACGCAAAGGCATACACACCCAACATTAAGAACGGACTGATCACGGACCACGCCAAGCCAAAACTCGCGCCGCGATAGCGTCCAAGCACTTCTCGCTTGCTCAGCTCCCAGACCAGCGACCGATGACGGGTCAGGGACGCAAAGGGCGCTTCCCAGCGTCGACGCCGCAGAAGCTTGGTGGTGTCGTTGTCCCCCTGCTTTCGGGGCAAGCTCACTTCAACACCTCTTGCAGCTCCTCTCGCAGATCGCGGATGTCCTCTACTCCAACAGAGAGGCGAACAAGACCGTCGCTGATGCCCAGCCGTTTACG
>Ga0206820_1144_pt1 | contig 11411 bp, 8 predicted proteins | sample Alteio_BWOrgCont_84_FD_152857 | JGI IMG/M metagenome (GOLD analysis project Ga0206820, IMG submission 152857) | Enriched cells from forest soil in Barre Woods Harvard Forest LTER site, Petersham, Massachusetts, United States -... | ecosystem: Environmental > Terrestrial > Soil > Temperate forest > O...
GGGATGGCAACCTGTTTTCTATGCCGTTCTGAGCGTCTGAAGCAACCATAGGCAAAGTATAGCCAAATGAAACTAGGAAGCACGGAGACCGGTTCCAGATCGGCTAAAGAACAAAGACCTCAGCACGGATGCCACGGATTGAACGGATAAAGGCGGCTTAAAGACAAATACGAATTACAAAGACGAATAGAAGGTTGAAGACTTTCTTTTAAGTCTTATCCGCCTTTATCCTGTCTTTTCCGTGTAATCCGTGCTGAAGCTTTTATTCCATTTGCCCGAAGTGCCCAAGGATATAGCTATCCGTCATGCCGGCGATGTAGTCGGCGACGACGCGGGCAGGCGCCTCGGTCTTCATCTGTTCGATGTAGCCTGCGGGCAGGCGTTCGGGATCGGCGATCCAGTAGTCGAAGAGACGCGTGACCACCTCGGTCGCCTTGTCATGCTCACGCTCCAGGGCGTCGCAGGTGTAGAGCGCGTCGTAGAGATACTTCTTCTCCTCGAACCGCTGCACCTCCACAAAACGCGAGAAGAGCGCCAGCCGCTCGGGGAAGTCGCGGATGTCTTCGAGCGTGTGCAGGTCGGCGAGGCGCATCAGCATCTGCGTATTGGCGATGAGATCGTTGGTGAGGCGGTGCTGCATGAGCATCAGCGCCTCGTGGAAGAGGAACTTCGGGTCTACGCCGGCGTGCTGCTCCTCCACACTACGGTAGGCGTTGCGCACGATCTCGACGCGGTCGAGGATGTCGCCGATCTCCAGCATGCCGGACTCTACGCCGTCGTCGAGATCGGCAGTGAGGTAGGCGATCTCGTCGGTGAGGTCGATGATCTGGGCCTCGAGCGGCGGCCGCTTGTCCAAAAAGTATTCGGCCAGCTCCGGATGGGTCTCGACGCTATAGTCGCGCGAGTGCTTCACGATGCCTTCGCGCACGCCGAGCGTCAGGTTCAGGCCGCGATGCACGGCATAGCGCTGCTCGAAGAACTCCACGATGCGGAGCGCGTGCAGGTTGTGGTCAAAGCGCAGGCCGTGGCGCTTAAGGCAGGCGTCCAGCGCGCGTTCACCGGCATGGCCGAAGGGTGGATGTCCGATGTCATGCACCAGAGCGAGCGCCTCGGCGAGGTCTTCGTTCAGGCCAAGAGCAATGGCCACCTCGCGCGCGATCTGCACCACTTCGATGGTGTGGGTCAGGCGGCTGCGGAAGTGATCTGAGGAGCGGCTGGTGAAGACCTGTGTCTTGCCCGCTAAGCGTCGAAAAGCGCGCGACTGCACCACACGATCGCGGTCCCGCTGGAAGGCAGTGCGGTCGCGGCGCGGCGGTGTGAGGAACGCCCGCGCCACGAGCGGGTCATCGACGTCGCCGGCGACGGCATAGTTGCGGAGTAAGGGAACCATTTATGGGACCAGAGTTAAGTGTAGAGCAGACATAGCGCGTAGACGAAATAACCTAGTGCGCCGGAGCCTGCTCCTTTGCCAGCTTCACCTTGGCGCTCTCCAGCTTCTTCTGCACCTTGGAGACATCCTCGGGATCCCCATCTGCGGGCAGGGCCTTCTGCGATTCGGCGAGCGAACGCTCCCACTGCGCCACAGCCAGAGAGAGCTTGCCCTCCTTCTCATAGACAGACCCGAGATGGTCGCGCACAGTTGGGTCCGTCTTCATGCGCGCCACAGCCTTCTGCATGATCTGATCGGCCAGCGCATACTGTCCGAGCTTGAAGTAGACCCAGCCGAGCGAGTCGAGGTAGGCGCCGTTCTGCGGATCGCTGTCGACGGCCTTCTGGATCATGGTGTGCGCTTCGTCGAGCTTTTGTCCGCGGTCGGCGAGCATGTATCCAAGGTAGTTCAGCGCCATCGAAGAGTCAGGATCTGTGGCGAGGATCTTGCGGAAGTCGGCCTCGGCCTCGTCGTAGTGCTTCTGGCGCTCGGCCAGCGAACCGCGGAGATAGAGCAGATACTCCTTGTCATCCGGCTTCAAGCTGAGCGGCTCTGCGGCGTCGAGTTGGGCAGACGAGTCCTTCCACCGCTTCAGGCGAAGATAGATCTGCGCAAGCGAGAGATGCACCGTGCGGTCTTCCTTGCCGCCATCGATGCCCAGCTGGGCCTTGGCCATGGCGATGCCTTCGTCCGGCTTGCCGGTGTCGGCCAGTTCGCTGGCATAGACCAGGGCGATGGTGACATCCTTGGGCATGGCCTTGGCTGCGGCTGCAGCGGTGTCGGTAGCCTTCTGCCAGTTGTAGATCTCACGCCAGGTATCGACCTCATCCTGGTAGCCGCGCTCGGCGTAGTCGTCGCCCATGGCGATCATCTTCTCGTAGACCGCGATGGCGTCATTGGCCCTGTCCATCTGGCGGTAGAGGTCGGCGAGATTCTCCATGAAGGCGGAGCGATTACCTTTTTCCTGATCGGTGTACTGGCCGTCAGAGTGGTTGGTATCTGCAATGGCGGCGGTAAGAATGGCAACCGCTGCCTCGTTGCGGCCCAGCTCTTCATCGGCGATGGCTTCGTTGTAGTGGATGTAGTTCAGGTCGAGCGGATCGTGGATGAGCGTCTTCGCCTTTTCGAGCGTTGCCAGCGAATCCTCGTACTGGCCCTTGTGGCGCTGGATATCGGAGATGCGGATGTAGGAGTTGGCGTCCTGCGGCTCTGTGGTCAGGATGTTGTTGTACTCGGCGAGCGCGGCGTCATACTGCTGGTCGTTGAAGAGATCCTGCGCCAGAGCGTGGTGAGTATCGGAGTTATCCGGCTCCTGGTCGAGCGAGAGCCGGTAAGCCTCGATCGCAAGCTTGGTCTGGTGAGTCTGGTCGTAGAGCGAGCCCAGGGCAGTCTCCATCTCCGCGCTGCGGTCGGTGACGGGCACGGCGGTCAGCACGCTGATGGCGCGCGGCAGGTCCCCGTGGTCGGTATAGAGACGCGCCAGGTTGAGCGTGGCCTCTTCAGCATTGGGATCGGCGGCCTGCGCGGCCTTGAACTGGGCTTCGGCGTGGTCGCTGTCATGGTTGAGCGCGTAGAGCTGGCCAAGCAGCAAATGGTTCTCCATGCTGCCGGGCTGGAGCTGCACGATGGTCTCGTACTCGGTGAGGGCCAGCTGCAGCATCTCGCCGGACTGCTGCGAACTGCCGTTGCCGTACGCGTTCACATAGATGCGGCCGAGCAGGAGATGCGCGTCGAGATTGTTCGGGTCCTTCTTGATCTGTTCCTGCGCGGCCTCGATCGCCTCGCGGATGCGGCCCACGCGGAAGTAGAGGTCGGCGAGCCCGGTCTCCAGGTAAGCGGAGTTCGGGTCGGCGTTGAGCGCGAGCTTGTACTCCTCGATCGCCTGGGTCACATAGTCCGGCCGGCCGGTGTCTCCGGCGAGCGACTCATAGATCTTGGCCAGACCATAGTGATAGTAAGCGGCTCCGCGATCCGGAGCGGCAGCTGCAGTGGCTGCAGGCTTCTGTGCCTGAAGGGGTGTGGCAAAAAAGAGCGGAGCGGCGAGAAGGAGTGCGGCGGCGAGGGTTGCAGGCAGGGAACGCTTCATCATAAGGGGGTAGCTCTGGGGCGTAAAAATGCCGCTACTGCTTAGACGATTGTACGACGCAGATGGATGCGATGGCGCTGTCCGGCCCGGTTTTACCGGGTAAAACGCAGTTAAACAAAAAATCGAATGGATAGCCCGTTACCGGTCGCGTGCGACCACGAAGCCCGGCACCCAGAGCAGAGCGCGCTTGTACTCGCTCTCCGGCAGGTCGGAGATAGACAGCCGCGCCGCCTCGGCGTAGGCGCAGGCGGTGTCCATGGCGTAGTCGATGGAGCCGTGGCGGGTCAGGATCTCCAGGATCTGCTCATGCGAGATGCGGACGAAGCTGCCGTCTGCCAGTACAGTGCGTATGGCCTCTCTATCGGCTCCTGTCCCGCGCTCCAGAGCATGGATCACGGCCAGGGTCGCTTTGCCCTCGCGCAGGTCGCTGGCGACAGGCTTGCCCAGGACCTCTTCGGTCGCGGTCAGGTCGAGCACATCGTCCACGATCTGGAAGGCGAGGCCGAGGTTGCGGCCGTACTCGCCCATATGCGAGTCCATCGCCTCGCCGGCGTGCGCCAGCTCCGCGCCGAGCTGCATCGAGACCTTGAAGAGGCAGGCGGTCTTGCGGAAGATGAGGTCGAAGTACTCCTCTTCGTTGATCAGGTGGCCGAGTTTCTCCGTCTGCAGCAGCTCGCCCTCCACCATCTGCTGCGTGAGCGAGATGAGCAGGTCGAGGATGCGGAAGTTCCGCTCCTCCAGCGCGACCTTGTAGGCCTGCATGTAGAGCCAGTCGCCGGCGAGCACGCACTTGGCGTTGCCCCAGGTGGTGTTGGCGGAGGGACGGCCGCGGCGGGTGTCGGCTTCGTCGATGATGTCGTCGTGGACGAGCGTGGCCGTGTGCAGCATCTCCACGACTGCGCCCATCCGGATACGGGACGCACCGTCAAAGCCGAGCGACTTGGCCGCGAGCAGAAGCAGCAGAGGGCGTATGCGCTTGCCGCCGCCGGAGATGAGGTGCTGCGAGATCTCCGTGACTACGGCGACGGAGGATTCAGAGTCGCGGCCGAACTCCTCCTCGATCGCGGCGAGGTCGTCCCGCAGCAGGTCGAAGACCTCTTTTGCCGTCGCGATGGGGGGAAGTGTGCTCAACGATCTCTCAGAGAACGAACAACTGGCTTAATTACTGCGGTAGTTGGTGAACTGCAGGTCGACGCCGACGTCTTTGCCCTTCAGAAGAGCGATGACCGACTGCAGCGTGTCGCGGTCCTTGCTGGAGACGCGTACGGTATCGCCCTGAATGGAGGCCTGTGCCTTCAGCTTGGAGTCTTTGATGGCTGCAACGATAATTTTAGCCTTGTCGCCGGGAATGCCCTGCGTAAGCTTGATCTTCTGGCGCACGCTGGAGTTCGATGCCGGCTCGATCTTCTCGAAGGTCACATTCTTCAGCGAGACGCCGCGCTTGACCAGCTTCTGCGAGAGGATCTCGATCACGGCCTTCAGCTTGTACTCGTCGGAGGAGGCCAGCTGGATCACGTCTTCGCCTTCCAGCTTGATCGTTGACTTGGAGTCCTTGAGGTCGAAGCGCGCATTGACCTCCTTGGTGGCCTGGTCGATGCCGTTGCGGACCTCCTGCATGTCCACCTTGCTCACTACATCAAAGGAATTCTCGCCTGCCATAGTGCCTCTCGAAGTTCGTTTCGTCCGGCCCCTGCTGCCGGGGTCCGCTCGATCCACAGGCAATTATCGCAGGATTGGGCTTTGCTACCTAGAGCGTATTAGCGGAGAGCTTTACTGCGGCTGAAAAGCCTGTGGAAGTTGGCCGTGGTGGCCTCGGCGATAGCCTCGGGCGTGGTCTTGCGGATCTCCGCCAGGTACGCCGCCGTATACGCCACCCAGGCCGGCTCGTTGCGCTGGCCTCGGTTGGGGATGGGCGCGAGAAAGGGCGCGTCCGTCTCGACCAGGATGCTTTCGAGCGGGGCGAATATCGCGGCGTCGCGGATGCCCACGGCTTTGGGGTAGGTCAGGTTGCCGGCGAAGGAGAGCAGAAAGCCAAGTTCGAGGGATTTTTTTGCCTCCTCGATATTCCCAGAGAAACAGTGCATCACGCCGCCGAGGCCCGTCGGTCGCCAGTGGGCGTGTAGAAGCTCGAGCGTGTCGGCCCACGCATCTGCCGTACCGTATTTTGATTTAGCCTCCGGCGTGGCCAACTCCGAGGTGCGGATATGCAGCAGGATCGGCAGCTTGGCCGCCGCCGCGACCTGCATCTGTGCGATGAAGGCCTGCTTCTGCGTGGCGACGCCAGGATTTTCGACGTGGTAGTAGTCCAGCCCGATCTCGCCGATGGCGATGCACTTCGGGTCGTTGGCAAGTTCTGCGAGCTTCGCGAGAGCAGCGGTGTCGACCTGATGCGCCTCCTGCGGATGAATACCGGCAGAGGCGTAGATGATCGGAGTCTCTGGCTTGCCCGCGAACTCGTGCGCGATCTCTAACGCCCGGTGCATCTCATGCGGCCCATCGCCGATGCCGATGGAGAGGATCTCACGCACCCCGGCGTTCCAGGCGTTGGTGAGCATGGTGCCGCGGTCGTCGTTATACCGCTCGGAGTCGAGATGGGCGTGAGAGTCGATCAACATTTTATCTATTGTCATTCCGCAGCGCGTAGCGCGGAGGAATCTGCTGTTGTTTGACATCCGCGAGAAGCAGATTCCTCCGCTTCGCTACGGAATGACAAAAATGCCTACCGAACCCGAGAACCCAGCACCGCATCATCCGGCACGGTCGCCAGCACGGGCTTGTCGCCGTCGCCGACGGAAGCGGCAAGCAGCATGCCGTGCGATTCGAGCCCGCGCATCTTGCGCGGCGCCAGATTGGCGACGATGACGATGCGGCGGCCGATCAGCTCCTCCGGCGTGTAGTGCTCGGCGATGCCGGAGAGGATCTGCCGCGTCTCATTGCCGAGATCGACCTCCAGCCGCAGCAGCTTGTCCGCCTTCGGGATGCGCTCGGCCACCTTGATCTGCGCCACGCGCAACTCCACCTTCATGAAGTCGTCAATGCCGATGCTCACAGGCTCGGTCTTTGCTTCGACTGCAGGCGTTGTTGCAGGCGCGGCCTCTGCCGGAGCAGTAGCAGGCGCATTGTTCTGTTCCATTTCGTTCATACGCGTAATTAACTCCTTATCAGCGCGAGGGAAGATGGGGCCAAGAGCGCCGAGCTTCGTGCCGGACTTCAAGCCGCCCCATTGAAGATTTTTCAGTTCGCCGTTTTTTGCGGCGGTTTCAATGTCGCCGAGGCCGAGTTGGGCCCATACCTTTGCGGTGGCATAGGGAAGGATGGGATACAGAAGAGCGGTAACGACGCGAATCGATTCAGCAGCAGTGTAGAGAATTTCTTGTCTTCTTGCTTCGTCTTCGGGCACATCTCCGTCGAGCTTCCAAGGAGCATTAGCAGAGAGGTATCTATCGACGCTATATCGTAAGAAATCAAACTGGGTAAGGAGATCGCGGTCAAGTAGCTGTTTCTCAATAGCTAATTTCGCTGTTACCTCGACAAGTTTCTCGATACCTTCAGACCCATACGCAACCAGTTCATCTACACCTTCAAGATAGACGGACGATACAATATGCTTTGACTGAAGCTTCGAAAAGGAGCCTGCATATTCTACTTGGATCATCTTAAGGACGCGGCTGACAAGATTGCCGTATCCATTCGCCAAATCCGCGTTATAGCGCGTTACCAGAGCATCGAACGAGAACGAACCATCGCTCCCGAACGGGATCTCCCGCAGCAGGAAGTACCGCAGCACATCCGCGCCAAATAGATCCTGTTCAGCTTTGGAGATTTCCGGCTTCAACGAACCGAACGCTTCCAGGATCGTCTCCGCGCGAACTATGTTTCCGCGCGACTTCGACATCTTGCTTTCTTCGAAGAGTAGCCAGCCGTGCGCGACGATCTTCTTCGGCAGCGGCAGACCTGCGGCCATCAAAAACGCAGGCCAGTAGACGCAGTGGAAGCGGATGATCTCCTTGCCGACGAGGTGCAGATCGGCGGGCCAGTACTTCTTGAAGTTCGTTTCATCTTCGCTGCCATAACCGAGCGCGGTGATGTAATTCGCCAGCGCGTCGAGCCACACATAGATCACGTGTTTCGGATCGCCGGGGACGGGAACTCCCCAGGTGAAACTGCTGCGCGAGATGCTGAGGTCTTTCAGCCCGCCACGGAGAAATGAGAGCACCTCATTCCGCCGCGTCTCCGGCTGCACATCCATCGTGCCGCTCTCGATCAGATCGATCAGTTTCTCCTGAAACGCCGAGAGCTTGAAGAAATAATTCTCTTCCGTCACCTCTTCCAGCAGACGGCCGCAGTCGGGGCAGGGCGTGCCCACTGGCGCGTCCACAAACGCCTCATCCGAGACGCAGTATGCGCCGGTGTAGGCATTCAGATAGATAAAGCCGTTGTCCTTCAGCGTAGAGAAGAGCTTCTGCACCCCGCGCTTGTGCGCCTCATCCGTCGTGCGGATGTACTGATCGTAGGTGAGTCCCATGCGGTCCCACAGGTTGCGGAACTGAATAGAGATGCCATCTGCAAAGTCTTTGGGAGAGACGCCCGCCGCCTTCGCAGCGCGCTCGATCTTCTGTCCGTGCTCGTCCGTGCCGGTCAGGAACCAGACGTCGTTCCCCAGCAATCTCTGCCGCCGCGCCACCACGTCCGCCACGATCGTGGTGTACGCGTGGCCGATGTGCGGGCGCGCGTTGACGTAGTAGATCGGCGTGGTCAGGTAGTATTTTTGCTTGGTTTCAGCCATCGCTTTAGGCTTTAAGTCTAACAGGGCACAGTGCTTGCTGTTGTCTGCGCTGCTATCCTGAATATGAAAGACAAGACAGAAGCAGGTTCCTCCGCTGCGCTGCGGAATAACAAAGAATAATGATGTTAGAAAATAAACAAACAAGTGACACACATGACGTGCTGGTGATCGGCGCCGGACCCACGGGTCTGGCCTGCGCGATCGACGCGCAGCGCGCGGGTTTTTCCGTGGTGCTCATCGACAAAGGCTGCCTGACGAACTCGCTCTTCCACTATCCGGCGCACATGACCTTCTTCACCACGCCGGAGCTGCTCGAGATCGGCGACATGCCGTTCAGCAGCCCGAACCAGAAGCCTTCACGGTCTGAGGCGCTGGAGTACTACCGCAAGTGCGCCGAGCACTACCAGCTCGACGTGCGGCAGTATGAGCGCGTCACCAGCGTGACCGGCGCGGACGGTAGCTTCACCGTGCACACAGTAGACCGCTTCGATCGCGTCTTTTCTCATAAAGCAAAGAAAATTATTGTGGCGACGGGTTATTACGACCTGCCGAACTATCTCGGCATTCCCGGCGAAGACCTGAACAAGGTGAAGCACTACTACCACGAGCCACATCCCTTTTACGGCCTGGATGTGCTGGTCATCGGCGGCAAGAACTCCGCCGCCATCGCCGCACTGGACCTATGGCGTCACGGCGCGCGGGTCACGCTGGTGCATCGCGGCAGGCAGATGCACGGCAACGTGAAGTACTGGATCCTGCCGGACATCAATAACCGTATCAAGAACGGGGAAGTGACAGCCTACTTTGAGACCACGGTCACGAAGATCGACGAGGACACGGTCACGCTGGCCACGCCGCAGGGCGAGAAGACCATCCCCAATCACTTCGTCTTCGCACTCACGGGCTATCATCCGGACTTCAGCTTTATTGAGGGTCTGGGCGTGAAGCTCGACGACAACAACGCGCGCTGCCCGGTCTGCGACCCCGAATCGCTGGAATCGAACGTGAAGGGCATCTATCTGGCCGGCGTTATCGTGGCCGGGGAACGAACGAACGAGATATTCATTGAGAATGGCCGCTTCCACGGCGGCCAGATCGCACGGGACCTGAAGGAGAAGCTGGCTCCGAAGTAAGTATTTGGCCGCAGGCAACCATTTCAGGCCGGTAAAGATATCGCTTTAGGGACTTTTGTTGCGCCGCACGCAGCGTTACCATCGAAATTACCACCATGGCTATGCCTCGTTTTATTCCGCGCACCATCATCGGTCAGCTCATAGCCGGCACGGTCCTGATGCAGGCCGTTCTGCTCGGTCTATTTCTCTCCCTGACGGTGCGGCGCGAGCTGGACGATAACGACACGCGCAGCGCGCAGCGGCTGGAGTCGCAGACCATGCTGCTGGCGCACCTGGTGCAGCACTCGCTGGAGGAGCACGAGGCTGAAGATACGCAGAGACTTGTAGATGCGGTGCGTGCCTCGCCGGTCATCAACTCGGCGCGCATTACGGATATGGATGGCAATACTCTGGCGCTCAGCCCTGCGGACTCCGACGCGCTGGACGCGTTCGAAAGACCGCAGCTGGAGCAGCTGCCTTTCACATATCACAGCTTTCGCGGGCAGAACGGCGAGATGGAGGGAGTGGCTCCCGTGCTGTCGGAGGACGGCAGGCCCATTGCGCTGGCGTGGATCGAGCCCGATCCGGTGACGCTGCATCGCAATCCGCACTCGTTGATCCAGAATGCCCTGGTATACGCTCTGTTGGCCCTGCTGGTGAACGTTATGCTCGCCGTCATTCTGGCGCGCACCATCTCGAGGCCGCTCAGTATCCTGGTGGCCGGAACCAAGGAGCTGGCCATCGATCCGGAGCATTCGGATAAGTTTCCGCTGCCGGTGACCAGTTTTAACGAAGCGGGCGAGCTCACGGAGAGCTTCAACACCACGGTCATGGAGCTTCGCCGCCAGCGCGCCGGCCTGCGCGAGACACTGGCCATGCTGGATTCGATGCTGGCCACAGCGCCGATCGGCTTCGCTTTCTACGATCGCCAGCTGCACTACGTTCGCGTGAACCAGTACCTGGCGGGCATCAACGATCTCCCGATCGAAGAGCATATCGGCCGTCACCTGCGCGATATGGTCCGGTCCGGTCTGGAGCTGCAGATCGAGGCCGGCATTCAACAGGTATTCGATACCGGCGAGCCGCTCTATGAGATGGAGCTTCAGGGAGAAGCACCAGACCAGCCCGGCACGCCGCGCAGCTGGATCATCAGCTTCTATCCTGTGCACACCGAAGAGCAGGACGTGCACTGGGTGGGCACCGTGGTGATCGAGACCACGCAGCGCCGCCGCTCGGAGGATGCTCTGCGCAAGACCGAGAAGCTGGCCGCAGCCGGCCGGCTGGCTGCTTCCATTGCGCATGAGATCAATAACCCGCTGGAGGCGGTCACGAACCTGCTCTATCTGCTGCAGAACCATCCCTCGCTGGATATGGAGGCGCGGCGGTATGCAGAGATGGCGCAGAGCGAGTTGGGCCGCGTCTCGCAGATCACGCAGCAGACGCTGCGCTTCTATCGCCAGTCCACGCAGCCTACCCCAGGCAATATCGGCGAGATACTGGATTCCGTTCTGTTGCTGCACAATGCGCGCATTCATGGCGCCAATGTGAAGGTGGAATCGGAATACAGGCCGACGGCGGAGCTGCGCGCCTTCGGCGGCGAGCTGCGCCAGCTCTTCGCCAACCTCATCGGCAACGCCGTGGACGCCATGCCGCGCGACGGCGGCCGGTTGCGCATACGCGTTCGCCAGTCTCAAGCGTGGTTCGGCGATCAGCGGGTATCGGGTGTGCGCGTGACCATCGCAGACACCGGATGCGGCATGCCCGAAGAGGTGCGCCGCCGTATCTTTGAGCCGTTCTTTACCACCAAGGAGGCGACTGGCACCGGCCTTGGACTCTGGGTAAGCGAAGAGATCGTGCTCAAGCATGCCGGCGCTCTGCATGTACGCAGCCGCACGGCGCCGCCTACGGGAACGGTGTTTACGATCTTCATCCCGTATGACGGAATTGATTAGGCAAACGCTCCGATAGTGGAGCAGGCAGCTTTTGTTTTGAAGGGGA
>Ga0206820_1041_pt1 | contig 11198 bp, 13 predicted proteins | sample Alteio_BWOrgCont_84_FD_152857 | JGI IMG/M metagenome (GOLD analysis project Ga0206820, IMG submission 152857) | Enriched cells from forest soil in Barre Woods Harvard Forest LTER site, Petersham, Massachusetts, United States -... | ecosystem: Environmental > Terrestrial > Soil > Temperate forest >...
CTATCTCACTTAATTATGTCTAGCTAATGCAATGCAACCGATCATTGCTGCTAAAGGCGCGTAAATAGCAAACATCGATGCAATCTTTACTCTCATCCAGAACTTACGTCCAACTACCGTTTGATCTAAATTTCGTATCTTGATCGACGACATGAAGCTGAATACGACTCCTACAACCAGACGCCGGTAAAGGCCATGACGGCGCAGGGCCCCGCGATCATCGATCTGCTCGACCGCATGGGCGTTCCCTTCAACCGCACGCCGGAGGGCCTGCTGGACTTCCGCCGCTTCGGCGGGACCTTGTATCACCGGACCGCTTTCGCGGGGGCTACCACCGGGCAACAACTCCTCTACGCGCTGGATGAGCAGGTGCGCCGCTACGAGTCCGAGGGCAAGGTGAAGAAGTATGAAGGCTGGGAGTTCCTCTCGGCTGTACTGGACAGCAAGGGTGCCTGTCGCGGCATCACCGCAATGGACCTGCGCTCGATGGAGACGCGCACCTTCCCGGCCGACGCGATCATCGTCTGCACCGGTGGCAACGGGGCGATCTTCGGCAAGTCGACGAACTCCGTCGTCTGCACCGGCTCCGCGCAGTCGGCTCTGTATCAGCAGGGCGCGTACTACGCGAACGGCGAGTTCATACAGGTCCATCCCACCGCCATTCCCGGTGAAGATAAGCTGCGGCTGATGTCGGAGTCCGCCCGCGGCGAAGGCGGCCGCGTCTGGGTGCCGAAGGACAAGAAGGACAAGCGTGCGCCGAAGTCCATCCCCGAGAACGAACGCTGGTACTTCCTCGAGGAGCGCTATCCCAAGTACGGCAACCTGGTGCCGCGCGACATCGCCACGCGCGAGATCTTCAAGGTGGTCTATGAGGACGAGATGGGCATCGACGGTCAGCCGATGGTCTACCTCGACGTCTCCGACCTGCCGCCCGAGAGCCAGAACAAGCTCGAAGGCATTCTCGAGATCTACGAGAAGTTCGTCGGCGACGACCCGCGCAAGGTCCCGATGAAGATCTTCCCCGGCATGCACTACACCATGGGCGGCCTCTGGGTGGACTTCAACCAGCAGACGAACATCCCCGGCGTCTACTCGGCCGGCGAAGCGGACTACTCCATCCACGGGGCGAACCGCCTCGGTGCGAACTCACTGCTGAGCTGCATCTACGGCGGCTTCGTCGCCGGACCGAAGGCGATGGAGTACGCGAAGTCCTTGCCGAAGATGGAAGGCGACGGCGGCCACGCTGCCGAGCTCGCCCGCCAGAACCAGATCAACAAGGGCCTGCTGAACAATGAGGGCACGGAGAATCCCTTCAAGATATGGCGCGAGCTGGGCGAGACCATGACCAAGCACGCCACCATCGTTCGTTATAACACCGGCCTGAAAGAGGCCGACGCGAAGATCGTGGAGCTGATGGCGCGCTACAAGAAGGTCAATCTCTCCGACAAGAGCCAGTGGGCAAACACCAGCTTTGCGTTCACACGCCAGCTCTACAACATGCTGGAGCTTGCGCGCGTGATCGTGCAGGGCGCGGAGCTGCGTGACGAGAGCCGTGGCGCACACTACAAGCCGGACTTCCCCAACCGCGACGACGAGAAGTTCCTGAAGACGACCAAGGCTGCGTTCGTTGGCGGCGCGCCGAAGATCACGTTCGAGGAAGTCGACATTCAATACATCAAGCCGCGTCCGCGCGTGTACACGTCGACGTAGGCCATGCATGGTGTAAACGAAATTTTTGACGAGGTCAAAGCAGCGGAAGTGATCGGTCTACCCCCAATTCGGACGCAGCATCTTACCGGAGATGACGCTCTGGCATTTTGTTCTGCTCATGATCGCTATCGTTGCTGCTCTGGTACTGACGTACTGGATCCTCTACACCACGCGTCTGAAGGCTCGCGAGCGCACCATCGCGCTCAAGGGCCGTCCGCCGGTCAGCGTAGAGGAAGGCATCCTTATCGCCACGCGGGAGAAGCATCCCGACGCACACCCCAGCAGCTTCTAGCTGGACCGCGCCGCCTTCTGCTCCTTTCGCCCGCTTCCACGATATCCCTGTCTCCATTCGCGCAACTGCAGGCATCTCTGCGGCTGCGCTTTCGCACGTCTGCATCTGTTCTATCTACGAGAGGCTAACCAACATGCCAAGCACCATCAAGGTCGAGATCACACGCCAGAGCACACCGGACGGCAAGTCTGTCGTCGAGAAGTTCGAGATACCCTACCGGGCGAACATGAACATCACCTCGCTGCTGGGCGAGATCGCGCTGAACCCGGTCACCGCCGACGGCAAGGCGACGACCCCGGTGACGTATGACTCGAATTGTTTAGAGGAGATCTGCGGCTCGTGCTCCATGCGTATCAACGGAAAGGCTCGCATGGCCTGCTCGGCGCTGGTCGACAAGCTGGAGCAGCCGATCCGGCTGGAGCCGCTCTCGAAGTTCCCCGTCGTGCGCGACCTTGCGGTCGACCGCTCTGTGTTGTTCGAGAACCTGAAGAAGGTGAAGGCCTGGGTGCCCATCGACGGCAGCTACGACCTGGGCGAGGGGCCGAAGCAGTTCCCTCAACTGCAGGAAGAGCTTTATCCGCTAAGTAACTGTATTAGCTGCTGTATCTGCATGGAGGTCTGCCCACAGTTCAACGAGGATACGGACTTTGTGGGAGCGGCAACGATCGCCCAGGTGAAGCTCTTCAACAGCAATCCCACGGGCAAGGTGCTGAAGGAGGAGCGTCTGCGTGCGCTGGCCGGCGACGGCGGCGTACAGGAGTGCGGCTTCGCGCAGAACTGTGTGCAGGCCTGCCCCAAGCAGCTTCCGCTGACCGAGGCGATCTCCGACGTGAGCCGCGATGTGGTCATCCAACAGGTGAAGGACTTCTTCACGATCTAGATATTTTGCCCGTCCAGGCGCATAAAAAAATGGCCCCATTGAGGGGCCATTTTCCTGCGCTAAAAGTGCCGCAGGAGTTTCGAAAAACTTATTTGGTGAAGATGCCCTGCGCGTCCTCGGACTTCTTCATCCGTTCGCCGGCCTTCTTGGCGCTGTCACCGGCTACCTTGTCGATGTTCGGCTTCACCGCATCGCCTTCTTTGTTCTCAAGCGCTTCGTGCGAAGGCCGTGCGGCGGTCTTGGTGGAATCGAATGTGAGTGCCATGGTTCACCTCTCTGCTTACTCTGACGGCATTGCGGGCTGCGGAGTTGTCCCGGCGAAGAACCCGTGGCTAAAGCCCTTTGAACTACGCTATTTCAGGGGCCTAAAGGCCCCTGCTCCCTCCGTAAAAGCAACATGTATCTCAGCGGCTGAAGCCGTATCTCTCTGGGCAGATCTACGGCACGGCTGAAGCCGCGCCCTTAAGCAAGGCAAAGCGGCAACAAAGCGCGACGATAGAATTACAGAGTGACTCTTGATCCCATCGGGCTATACATTCCATGAACTCTTCTGAAGTGCACTATGCATTCCTCGTCATCGATACGCACGCCGACACGCCGCAGCGCTTTCTGGACGAGGGTTGGGACTTTGCCGCTCCGCTGGGCACGGGGATGCTCTCTCTGGATGCGGCGAAGGCCGGCGGCCTGGACGCTGAGTTCTTCGCCATATGGGTCGAGCCGAAGTACTCCGGAGAGTATGCCAGCCGCGCCTTTGAGCTGATGGAGGCCGTGCGCGAGCAGGCGCACAGGCATCGCGAGCGCATGCGGCTCTGCCGCACGCCGAAGGAGATCCTGACCGCACGGGCGGAGGGCAGGTTCGCTGCGCTGATGGGCATCGAAGGCGGCCACGCCATTGAAAATTCTCTCGACAATCTGCGGGAGTTCTACAAACTCGGCGCGCGCTATATGACGCTGACGTGGTCGAACTCAAATGAGTGGGCGGACTCCTCCGGCGATCTCGACGACCCTACGGTGCAGCACCACAACGGGCTCTCGAAGTTTGGCCGTGAGGTTGTCCGCGAGATGAACCGGCTGGGCATGATGGTGGACATCTCACACGTGTCTGACAAAACTTTCCTGGATGTAATGGAGACAACAGCGGCTCCGGTCATCGCGTCGCACTCCAGCTGCCGCGCCCTTACGAACGCACCGCGCAACCTGACCGACGATATGCTGCGAGCCATCGCAAAAAATAACGGCGTGGTGATGGTGAACTTCTACTCCGGATTTCTGAGCGACGCGTGGCGTAAGGCCCGCTACGCGCAGGAGCCGGAGCGTGCGGCCGCATACGCCGAATTAAATGCCCGCTGCGTTGCCGAAAAACGGCTACCGTTCTTTCACGAAGAGCTGGCGATCGACCGCCGCTTCGCTGCACTGATCCCGCCAGTGCCGCTCGACGCGTTGATCGATCACTTCGACCATATTGCGCAGGTCGCTGGCATCGACCACGTGGGCATCGGCACGGACTTTGACGGCATCTCGGCGATGCCGGCGGGTCTTCACTCTGCCGCTGACCTGCCCAAGGTGACAGCGGCGCTGATGGCTCGCGGCTATACCCCGGAGCAGATGCAGAAGCTGCTGGGCGGGAACCTGATGCGTGTTCTCAATGATGTGCAGGATCTCGCCGCAAAGTGGCGGGCTAAAGAAGCGGCTACTTCTCCGCGATGATCTCGATCTTGAATATCTTCGGCGGTGAAGAGAGCAATTCATCGGCCTTCGCCATCAGCGCAGCGGCGATGGGGCCGTTGAGATGAGCCTCGCGGCCGGCCTCATCGTCAAACGTATCGAAGATGCCATAGCTGGTATCGCTCTCCTTGAAGCCGAACCAGGCGATCGTCTGCTTCTCGCCGGCGGCCATCTCAGCTCCCTTCTTCAATAGAGCCTCAACATCCTTCTCTTTCCCCGGCTTGGGGGTGAGGTGTGCATAGATTGCAAGCTTTGCCATAGATAGCTTCTCCTTGTCCTGATTCGATGCAAATTGAGGCAGCCAGGACTATCTCTGTCTGTCTCACAATCTGCAATGAGGTGGAACGCAATGTTTTCTCCAAAAAGAAGCAGCCATGCCTATGGAAGGGTCTTGTAGCCGGACTGGCCGGAGGCACAGCCTTCGGAACATAGCTCTTTCTGAGCGCGGACGAGGGTGCCGTGCCCACACTTAAATTTGCGCCACCGCCACAGGAAATCCCGGCTGCAAGCCATATCGATCACTTGTGCGTGCACATTGCTTACGGTTCCACGGCAGAGCTGGTGCGAAGCCTGGTGCGCAGATTGCTTTAGCAGGTCTGGATTCTTCCTGCCGCATCGCGGTATGCTTGGAGGCGTATGAAGAAGCTACTGCTTGCCGCTCTTTCTCTCTCGCTCTGTGCCGTCTACGCTGCGCCCATGATGGCGCAGGGTACAACCTCCGCCGATGCCCTTCCGGATGCGCCGTCTGCCGGCATTGTGACAGAGCCGCTGCCGACCGGGCCGACCGTGGTGATGGACACGACCATGGGCCGCATCGTCTGCAAGCTCTTTACCAAGGAAGCGCCCATCACCACGCAGAACTTCATCGAGCTGGCCGAGGGGCGCAAGGACTGGACCGACCCGACCACGCATCGCGTGATGCACGGCAAGCGCTTCTATGACGGCACGACCTTCCATCGCGTGATCCCCGGCTTTATGGCGCAGGGCGGCGACCCCAGCGGCACCGGCATGGGCGATGCCGGCTACTACTTCAACAACGAGCCCACGCCTACTCTCACCTATGACCGCCCCGGGCGGCTGGCGATGGCGAACTCCGGCCCGAACACGAACAGCTCGCAGTTCTTCATCACCGAAGTACCCGTGCCGCAGCTGAACGGCGGCTACAACCTCTTCGGGCAGTGCGATGACGCCAGCGTGGCCGTGGTCATAGCCATCACGCATACGCCGCGCCTTCCCAGCGACAAACCGGTTACGCCTGTTGTGCTGAAGAAGGTATGGATCGTGCGCGCAGGCCAGCCGATGCCTCCGCTACCTGGCGCTGCCAGCGCGGTCCATAAGCCCGTTCCGCGGCCGGTTCCCGCTCCAGCAGCGCACTAGGTTCTTCTCTAATTTGCGGGCGATGGCATTGAGGCGAGTAGATCGCCTGCTGCCTGCTGCTGTCCCGCATTTTGGTATGGCCAAAATCTTATTTAAATCCTTGAATAAAAATATTCTTCGCTGTTATCTTTTTTTAAATTCAAAACATGACTGAGTTCGTTCGGTTAGATCAACAGCTTAGCTGATGGAGAGCCCCATGCGCCCACGCTCGTTTAGCCGCTGCTTCGTTCTAATTTTCTCCGTGTCCGTTACTCTCTCGCTGCTCTGCGGCTGCGGCATGGGCGTGAAGGCGCCGGCAAGCGGTGCACAGGGGGTCGCGCTAAAAGGCGGTGTGCATGGCGGCGAGCAGCCCATCACCGGTGCGAAGATCTATCTCTATGACGCGGGCTCCGGTGGTTACGATACAGCCGCCACATCACTTCTGTGCGGTGCGACCACCACTGTGACCTGCTCGGATCCGCTCACAAGCTCCACTGTGCTGGCGGATGGCAACGGGAACGGCTATGTCCTCACCGGAGTGGGCGGCACCTTCAACATCAGTGGGGACTGGAGCTGCCCATCCGGCACGGACCAGATCTACATCCTGGCGCTGGGCGGTAACCCGGGACTGACACCCGGCACGGACAACCCCGGCATCGCTCTGATGACCGCACTGGGTGAGTGCGACAACATACTGGCGAACTACTCCTTCATCAACATCAATGAAGTGACGACGGTGGCGTCGGTCTGGGCGCTGCAGAACTTCCTGAAAGACGCGACTGATGTCGGCAGCAGCAACAGCAACTACGCCTTCGGCCTGGCCAACGCTTTCCAGACGGTACCGAACCTGGTGGACATCAACCTGGGTACCGCGCTGAGCGCCACATCTGCCTTGAACAGCACTGGAGCAGTTCCCCACACCGAGCTCTATACGCTGGCGGACATCCTTGCCTACTGCACCAACTCGGATGGCGTCACGATCACAGACACTACGACCGATCCCGGAACTCCCCTGACCAACTGCGGCACACTCTTCTACGATGCGACGCCTAGCGGCGCCCCTCTGCCCACGGACACGATCGGAGCCGCGCTGATGATCGCAAGGAATCCGGGGAACAATGCCAGCAACGGCGTTCTGCTTGGCCTGACCTCGGCGCAGTCGCCGTTCCAGGACAAGATCGCCGACAGTGCGCCGTATCCGAATGACTGGACGGTCTCCATCGCCTACACCGGCGGCGGGTTGACCACTCCCGCGGGCCTTGCTGTGGACGCAAGCGGCAACATCTGGGTGGCGAACGAAAACGTCAACAGCACCATCCACGCCTTTGACGTGAGCGAGTTCAACAATCTGGGGAGCGATCTGACCGGCGGCAACGGCTATACCAATGCCGGCGTCTCCGGGCCCATAGCGGTCGCGATCGATACCACCGGCAATGCATGGGTCGCCGATCATGCAGGCGTAGGCGGCTCAAATTACGACATCAGCGAGTTCGATCCCTCCGGCAACGACCTCAGCTCCGGCGGCTACTTCAGCCCCAGCCTGGACCAACCCGGCGGCATCGCCATCGATAAATTCGGCAATGTCTGGGTGACGGACTCCGTCAGCAGCAACTCCGGCGTCAGCGAGTTCACCAGCAGCGGCATGGACGAAAGTCCCGGCTGTCCCTCCTCTTGCGTAGCTTTCACAGGCGGAGGATTGAGCATCCCCTTTAACATTGCCGCCGATGGATCGGGCAACGTCTGGATCGCAAACGGGAGTGTGGGCAGCGGCGGCTATGACATCAGCTACTTCAACGGCTCCGGAGACCTTTCGGGCACCGGCAATGGCTACATCGGTCCATGGATCGACCAGCCGTATGCGGTTGCCGTCGATGGCTCCGGCAATATCTGGTACACCAATGACCATTCCGCGTCGCCTTCTGTAGGCGAGATCAGCAATACCAATGCAGATCTGACCGGTAGCAACGGGTACGCCCTGCCGAGCGGCAGCGCCCCCACCTGGATCGCCCTGGATGGCGGAGGCAACGTATGGGTGACGGATGCAAACAAGAGCGTCATCTACGAGATGGCCAGCGCCGGGTTCCTGGTCTCTCCTTCCACCGGGTACAAGAGCAGCGCCCTCTCCAGCCCCGGCGGCATCGCCGTGGACGGCTCCGGCAATGTCTGGGTAGCGAGCTCTTCCAACAACAAGCTGGTCGAGTTCGTCGGCACGGGTATGCCGGTAGTGACGCCGCTGGCGGTGGGCGAGCAACTCAACGCCTTGACATCGGAGCCTTAGCCGCCGGTTTGCGTGTGCGCGGCGCGTGCGCGATGATAGAGAGGCATCTAATTCATACGGCGCGGCCTGCGGGCCGCTGCCTCTCCACGCAATCCGACACCCAGAAAGGCTTAACACATGGCACGCGAAAAAGGCACGTACGCAATCTTCAAGACCACCGAGGGCGAGATCGTCTGCAAGCTCTTTGAGAAGGACGCACCCAAGACCGTGACGAACTTCATCGGCCTGGCCGAGGGCACGCAGGAGTGGCAGAGCCGCAGCAAGCGCGGCAACAAGCTCTATGACGGCACCGTCTTCCATCGCGTGATCCCCAGCTTCATGATCCAGGGCGGTGATCCGGAAGGCACCGGCATGGGCGGCCCCGGCTATAAGTTCGCCGATGAGACCGTCGGCTCGCCGCACGGCTTCCAGCAGCCGGGCAAGCTCGCTATGGCGAACGCCGGCCCGAACACCAACGGCTCGCAGTTCTTCATCACGGTGACGGACACTAGCTGGCTCACAGGCAAGCACACCATCTTTGGCGAGGTCGTCGAAGGCTACCCGATCGTGGAGAAGATCTCCAAGGTCGCACGCGATGGCATGGACCGCCCCAAGACTCCGGTCGTACTGGAGTCGGTGACGATCGAGCGGGTATAACGCAATAACTATTGCGGAGAGATGACGAGGCTGGGGAGTTCACTCTCCAGCCTCGTTTTTGCTGCGCCGGAGATAGCCGTGTTGCGCAGGTAGAGATGCCTGAGATGTTTCAGCGCGGCCAACTTCATAAAACCCGTATCGGTGATGGCTGTGTCACCGAGGCTGAGCCATTCAAGGTTATTGAGAGCGGCAATCGTCGCGAGACCAGTATCAGTAATGCTGGTGCCTTGTAAATCAAGCATCTTCAGGTGAGGATAACGCGAAAGTTTTTTTACGCCGGCATCCGTAATAAGCGATCTGCCGAGTTGAAGGTCTTCGAGCGCTAGATTATTGCGTAGATAGTCGAGGCCTGCGTCGGTTATGGGCGCACCGTAGAACGTAAGGGTCTGGAGTTTACTCAAGCCTCCGAGATATGCCAGATCAGTTTCCTGAAAAAGATGATGCCCCTCGAAGCGGACAGAGGTGAGCTGCGACAGTCCCGCGAGATAAGCGAACGCCGCACTGGTGAGATCTTCGCAACCGAGCAGTTCGGCGTCCTGAAGCTGTTTGAGATAACGAATGTGGGCTGCGCCTGCATCGGTAATATGAGGGCCGCCAACACTATCAGGTCCGACCACGCACCCAATACCAGTAACTCCGGCCATCGTATCGAGCTGAACCATATCCTGATCGCGCGCGAAGATATTGATGGCAAGGTGATTTCCGTTACGAACAATGGGCTGATGCCAGTCGGGCTGTGGTGGGGCCTGCGCCTGCACGATGGATCCGCTAGCGAACGCAAGCAACGCGAGAGTGAGGCAGGAACAACGCATGCTGCACCTCAAAAGAAAAGCGCCTACATCGGATTGTAGGCGCTTCCCTAGTTCAAACAAATTACCTACTGGACGCCGATGACCGTGCAGAGCTCCTTCACAGCCTCTGCGCTGTTGTTCAGCGCGGCCTGCTCGTCGGCGGTGAGCTTGATCTGGATGATCTCCTCCAGGCCCTTCGAACCCAGTTTGCACGGCACGCCGACATACAGCCCGCTGATGCCGTACTCGCCCTGCAGATACGCGGCACATGGAAGGATCTTCTTCTTGTCCTTCAGGATGGCTTCCACCATCTCGACGGTTGCGGCCGAGGGAGCGTAGTAGGCCGATCCGGTCTTGAGGTGCTTCACGATCTCAGCGCCGCCGTTGGCGGTACGCGTCTCGAGCTCCTTCAGGCGCGTGGGCTCGATCAGCTCGGTGATGGGAATGCCGGCGACGGTGGAGTAGCGCGAGAGCGGCACCATGGTGTCACCGTGTCCGCCGAGCACGAAGGCGGTGACGTTCTCGACCGAGACCTTGAGCTCCTCGGCGATGAAGGTACGGAAGCGGGCCGAGTCCAGCACGCCGGCCATGCCGATAACGCGCTCGCGCGGGAAGCCGGCGGCCTTGAAGGCCGTCTGCGCCATCGCATCGAGAGGGTTCGACACGATGATCAGGATGCAGTTCGGCGAGGTCTTCACCACTTCGCCCACCACCTTGGACATGATGCCGTGGTTGGTGCTGAGCAGGTCGTCGCGGCTCATGCCGGGCTTGCGCGGAATACCGGCGGTGATGACGACGATATCTGAGTTCGCGGTGTCGGCGTAGTCGTTCGTACCGATGATGTTGCAGTCGCGCTTCTCGATGGGCATGGCCTCAAGCAGGTCAAGCGCCTTACCCTGAGGGATGCCTTCCATGATGTCGATAAGGACGACGTCGGCGAGTTCCTTGGACGCGATCCAGTGGGCAGCCGTGGCGCCTACATTGCCTGCGCCGACGATGGTGACTTTCTTCCGCATACTTTTCTCCTGATAAATGCCCGGGGCTAAAGCCCCTTTAAATTCATTGCTGATTCAGTGGGCTGAAGCCCACTGCTTAATCCGAAAGACAAAAGCAGATCCTTCCCCTTCGCGATGCTTAGGCTCAGGATGACAAGTAGAACAATTACATGTTCTCGATCATTCTGGTGGCGAACTCGCTGGTCTTCGCCTTCGTGGCGCCTTCCATCTGGCGCTCGAAGTCGTAGGTGACGTACTTCTGCTGGATGGTCTTCTCCATCGAGTTCTCGATGAGCCGCGCGGCTTCGCTCCAGCCGAGGAAGTCGAAGAGCATCACGCCGGAGAGCAACACGCTGCCGGGGTTGATGACGTCCTTGTCCGCGTACTTGGGTGCGGTGCCGTGCGTGGCTTCAAAGACCGCGAAGCCGTCGCCGATGTTGCCGCCGGGCGCGATGCCGAGACCGCCGACCTGCGCTGCGGCTGCGTCGGAGATGTAGTCACCGTTCAGGTTTGTCGTCGCGAGCACGCTGTAATC
>Ga0206820_1053_pt1 | contig 10995 bp, 11 predicted proteins | sample Alteio_BWOrgCont_84_FD_152857 | JGI IMG/M metagenome (GOLD analysis project Ga0206820, IMG submission 152857) | Enriched cells from forest soil in Barre Woods Harvard Forest LTER site, Petersham, Massachusetts, United States -... | ecosystem: Environmental > Terrestrial > Soil > Temperate forest >...
ATAAAACTAAAATACTCAAATGATTCCGAAGTTTTGTGTTCTAAACGACACATTCCAAAACGGATGCATTGTTGCAAAAAACACACAGGGCAAAAGTGGATAAAATTGAACGTCTACTTTGACTTGAATCTCCTCCGATGTTAGTTCATTGAAACAGTTCGGGAATATCGATTTTTCGAACGTTTTATAAAATCGTATGACGCTTCGCATCGTTTTAACAACTCAGGCACACCCCTTGCTCTTGTATAGAATCGCCCACGGTCAAGAGATGAGGATCATTTAGAATGTTGCAGCGTACGATCAAAAAGAGTGTCCGAGTCCAAGGGATCGGCGTCCACTCGGGCAAAGAGGCAAACGTCACCCTTCATCCTGCTCATCCCGGTCACGGGATCGCTTTCTTCAGAAGCGATCTCTCCGGCTCCGAAAAGATTCCCGCAAATTATCTGAACGTCGTCGATACCCGCATGGCCACGACTCTGGCTCGTGGCGAAGCGAAGATCTCGACGGTCGAGCACCTGATGGCGGCGCTCTACGGCGCTGGCATCGACAATCTGCTCGTCGAAGTCGACGGCCCCGAAGTTCCCATCCTCGACGGCAGCTCGGCTCCGTTTACGAAGGCGCTTGAAGCGGTCGGCACGACGATGCAGCTCCAGCCCCGCACCTTCCTCGCTCTTCGCAAGAAGGTTGAAGTGAAGGCCGGCGAAAAATGGGCGTATGCTGAGCCATCCGACACGCTTCGCATTCACTCGACGATCGAGTGGGATCATCCTGTGATTGGTTATCAAGAGTTTCACTATGTCGAAGGCGAGACGAAGTTCGCTGAAATCGCTGGTGCTCGCACTTTCGGCTTCCTTCGCGACGTTGAGGCGATGTGGAAGATGGGCCTCTGCCGCGGCGGTTCGCTCGAGAACGCAGTCGTTCTCGACGAGGCTCGCGTGCTGAATCAGGAAGGCCTTCGCTACGCCGACGAGTTCGTTCGTCACAAGGTTCTCGATGCCCTCGGCGACTTCAAGCTGAGCGGCTATCACCTGCAGGCCCAGGTTCGCCTGCATCGCTCGGGTCATGACATCCATCGTCTGCTCTTGGCTGAGATCCTGAAGGATGCGTCGAACTACGACCTCCTCACGATGCCTAGCCATATCGCGGCCGAAGAGGATGCTCCGAAGAAGGCCGGCAAGCTTCGTGCGGCGATCTCTCGCGCGAGCCGTATCGCTGCCAGCTTCTAAAAAGACAGTCTGCCGATTCCGTTTCTGAATTCCGTTCAGTACCCGGAGCTCCGTCTACGGCACCCGGTACCCGAGCGGAATTCAGCTTGCCAAACATTACACCTTATGGTGTAATATAAAAATGGATCAGCTGACGGACGTTTTAAACGCGATTTCCCATCCTACGAGGCGCGCCATCATCGGAAAGCTCGCCCAAGGCCCCGCACGCTTCTCGGACGTCGCTGCGCCCTTTGATACCGCTCTGAACGCCGTGACGAAGCACCTCAAGCTTCTCGAGCGCGCAGGGCTCATCGAGCGCCGCAGAGAAGGCCGCGAGGTTTTCATCTCGTTTCGAGCCGAACCGCTTCGCGAGGTAGCCGGTTGGGTTCACGAATACGTACGATTCTGGAACGGACGCCTCGACGAGTTCGAAAGGTATTTTCAGGCCAAGAAAAAGGAGAAGAAAAAATGAAAGACTCCAAGAAAACCCTGGAATTCAAATTTGAACGAGACATCCCCGCTTCTCCGAGCGAAGTTTTCGCGGCGTGGTTGAGCGCGAAAATTCCCGGTACGCCCTGGCATCTCGCCGACAAACACAGCCTGGATCCGAAAGTCGACGGGCTCTTTTATTGGACCGTGAAGGGCAAAAGCATTTACGGCCGCTTCACCGAAATCGAATCCGGCCGACTCATCCGGCATACTTGGGTTTCGCCCAATACGCTCGGCCTCGAGTCGACGGTGACTTTGACTTTCGAGAAAAAAGGCGATGGGACTCGGATGACTCTCTTGCATTCGGATCTTCCAGACCACGAATTGGCGCTCGGCCATGAGAAGGGTTGGCTGTATTTCTTGGATCTGTTTCCGGCGCAGTTTAGATAGGGCGTCGGATATCGGACTCGATCAAATTCCTGGGCTGGAGTTCACCAGGGCTTTGTTCTGATCGATCGTCCAGATGTCTGTGAGGTTTTCACCGCTGACATTACCGACGGCGGGAATGAAGAACTGGTTGGAGTTGATGGAGTCGATGCCCAGGGCGGCGAGGACAGAGTAACAAATTGCGCCAAATCCGCTTGGGGGAGCCCAGTTTGTATTCACTCTTGCCGTGTCGTTGAAGCAGACTTCGCCTTGGGCCATGCCACAAGTGGATTGCGCCGAAACACCGCTGAAAGTGTAGAACAGGCAGATCGAGGTTCCGTTGGGGCCGCACGCACTGGCTCCCGCAGAGGCCGCGCCGAATCCAAAAATATAGTACCTCTTGGCGACGGCATCACCCGCTACTCCGAGCCGTTGCAGACAAGCGCTGAATGTGCCGTATTCAGCAGCGAAGCTCTGTTCAGCTGTGTAGGACGAAGTCAGATCGACCTTGGCTTCGCTTTGGCGGGCTCGCGCCTGGTAACGTTGATAGTTCGGAATCGCGATGGCCGCTAAAATGCCGATAATGGCCACCACGACCATGAGTTCAATGAGAGTAAAGCCTTTGAGCTTGCGAAGCACCGGCTAAACCCGTGATCCCTTGAGCCAGCGAGTGAGGTCCTTCCACCAGGGCTCAAGATCATCTCGAGTGGGGCACTTCATGGCTCGCAAGCTATCGATGATCTTCACCAGGCTTTTCTTTTGACGGGAGCCGGCGAATTGGAATTGAGCTCCGAATCGGATCTCTCCGTCGCGAATCGACCGATGGACGACTTTGACCCGGATCTTCTGGTCGATCGAAAGAAGGGTGAACACGAGGTCGATCGTCTCTGGGAGCTGACGGGTCGTCCGGGTCGCGATGAAGGCCCCGCCTTCGGAAATGTCGAGAATCTGGCAGGGCTCCTTTTCGCCGGCGGCGATGATGATCTTCGCATCCAAAGCGACTTTGAAGCGGGTCTTGGATTCCCACCAGCGGATTCGGGGATTGAAGTAGATCTGCCGCACGGCGGGCTGAAAAAGATAACTGCAAACGATCACAGCAATCGAGATGCTCATCCAATTGAAGAGCTGGAAGAGCGGCAGATGCGTTTGCGTGGAGAGGCCGAGATTGAGAGCTAAGCTCACTCCGACCAGCGTCAGATAAGCAAAGTAGCTCCATCGCTTCATGGCGAAAATCGCGGCCCCACTCAGAATGGGCAGGATCCACAGGATCCAGGGGAAGCTCATCCCGTAGGAATGGGTCCAAATCTCGACGAACACCCGAAAGGCGAAGAATCGCCCCCCCGAAGCCACCCCAACCACGAGGGTCGGAAGAATGGCTTGAAGGCCTGCAAAAAGGATCAAGGCCCAAGGGCGTCGTCTCATAGTGGATTCAATTTTAGATCGATTTTGCTCCTTCATTCCACAAAAAGCTTTATCCTGAGTGGAATGAGTCTCCCTTCTCGTACGACGTTGCCGTCAGTAAAACCTCAGGTGATTGCGACTTTTCTGCTTTTGACGAGCGTGGGTTATTACGCGCATTCGCACCGAAAGGAACTTCTCGCGCGCCCCCCCGCTTTACGCGACGGGCCGGTTCTCAACAATATCCAGGAAGAAAGCGATATCGAAACGGTCAGGGCCAGCGAGGATACCTCCGCACTCACGGCCGCAGCTGTCCGACTTGCTGAGAGAGAGGACAAGCTCGCCCTCGTGAAGGCAGAGGAGTGGGTTCATCGCCCTGAAGCCGCCTACAGGATCGCTGCCGCACAAATCGCCATGCATTTCAGGGGTACGGCCGCTCTCTTCTCAGTGCTCAGCGCGGATTCCGATCCGAAGGTTCGGGGCGCGGTGGTCAGTGCGATCCACAATCGCACTGAACCCGAATTGGCTCAGATCGTCGATCGACTTTCGGTCGATGAGGCGCTGGAGCCCAGGGCGCGCTACGAAGCGATGTATTCGGCGTTGAAGCGCAAGGGATTCGGGGCTTCCTCTTCGGGGCTTGCGGCGTTGATTTCCTGGGTAGAGCGGTCGCCGGATCCCGCGGTCCAGGCGATGGCTATTCGCCAGCTGAGCATTTCGATGAAACGCGATCGGGCGGTCGCGCGGTTCGTGGGTCAGATGGCGGGAAAAGATCGACCCATCTCGGTTCGGATCGAGGCTCTACGGGCCTTGGGTATGACGTGCCCGGTCAATCGATCGGCGATTCTGACGGAGATTTTCTCTTCGGAAAAAGACTTCGACTTGGTCCAAGCAGCCTTGCGAGCTTCGCTCTTCTTTCATGACGAAGCGGTGACCCGAGCGATTTCTCGTTCGCAGTCACGCTGGACCGGCGCGCGAAGACCTCTGTTCGAAGAGACGCTTTCTCGCGCGCGAATTTCCGTCGGGCGAGATGTCTGTGCCGGGGTTCAATAAAGCCGGGGTCCAATAAAATCCCCATAAAATTCATCACAAAATTAAATATAAGCACAATAAAATGTTTTTATTGGATAATTTAAATTGTTAAGCCGTGGCAATGCGCGCTGCGTTTGAGCCGATGTATAATGAAGAATGACATGAACTCACGCTATTGGCTGCGGTACGTATGTGACACGCCATCAGCTCTTAAGCCATTTCTTCTCGTCGGCGCACTGGGGCTTTTGACGTCTTGTTGGAATCCCGTTGGTTCGAAGACCACTTCGACCTCTCGCTCTGCGAGCACCGGGAATTCCACGATCGCTTTTACGGTTCAGCCGGCTTCTTCCGGCCAGGCCGGCACTGCGTTTTCTGCGAGCATCTCGGTCCAGGCTTCCGGAGGGTCGCAGACTTATTCCGGATCCGTGGCGCTCGCTCTTTATTCCGACTCGGATTGCTTAACGGATTCGGGCGTGCCGATCGTCTCGGGAGGTACCGCGACCGCCACAGACGGTTCGGCCGACTTCAGCAGCATCATCGTCCACACTGCCGGGACTTATTATTTCGGCGCTTCAGCCGGATCGGCCAAAGGCTGCTCAACCGCAGTCACCGTGAGTGCGGCCGCTGCGGCGACGATCAGTATCGTTTCCGGCAATTCCCCCGCCCAGACGGGCAACGATCGAAGCGCGTTAGGAACTCCCTTCGTCGTCGTCGTCGAAGATACCTATTCAAACCCCGTTTCGGGAGCGACAGTGACTTGGGCCGTGACCGGAGGAGGAGGCTCGCTTTCGAGCGCGTCGAACACGACCGGAGCAAACGGACGATCTTCGAGCGGGCTGACCTTGGGTGCTGCTCCGGGATCGAACACCGTAACGGCGACGACGACCATATCGGGTTCTCCTCAGAGCGTGACTTTCACCGCGACTTCTTCTTCCGCGACGTTCACTTCCAATCTTATTTACCATACGGCGACTTCTTCGAACTACACGCTCTCCGATTCATCGCTCTTGCAGTTCACCAGCAGCGTCGCTCGCTTGACGGCGACGACCAACCAAGATCAGGACGATTCGTCCTCTGGATTCGGCGGCGGAACGTCCACCGGAGTTTCGTGGAATTCGACTTCGATGCAGCTTGCGTCGACTGGGCCCACCAACAACTCAGAGCTCAGCGTGGATTGGACGCCAGAGTATTCGCACATCTTGGGTTATTGGAGGCTCAACGGGACCGTGGGAAACATAGTCAGCACCGACATGAATACGACGGTCCCCGCCGCCGTCGGCACCGACGGGACGGCGGTCGGTCCCGACTCCGCGATTTATGGGATGAGTTATGTTTCAGGACCTGGGTCCGGTCAGAACGGCATCAGCCTGGATGGAGGCTCTTACATCACCCTGCCTCAAACCTTGGATCCTACCGGCACTTTTTCGTTTTCGGCTTGGGTGAAGAGAAGCGACGCTGGAAACTCCAACTGGGATCCCATTCTAGGCGACAACGCCTGCGAGACTTTAGGAATCGGCTTTTTCGGAAACGACCTTCTTTCCGTCTTTGATTATTGGAATTGGGCTCAGATCTCGTCCGCGCAGGTGAACATCTCTGACTCTGCTTGGCACTACGTCACCGTCACTTACGATGGGGCCAATATCTGCTTTTACGCCGACGATGGAACGAATCAGGACTGTCAGGCGTACACTGGTTTTTCTTTTCAAAACCGCTCCTACATCGTCGGATACGATTCTTGTTCCCAAGGATATTTCCACGGGTCGCTCAGCGACGTGGCGATCTGGGACAATTACGGGTTGACGGGCGGCGATCGGTCTCTTTACTTCTCCGGTACGCCGTATAGCGAGAGTTCAAGCCCTCACTCCCCTTACGTTTACACGATGAATTCTCCGACAGCCGGCATTCCGACCGGCCAATGGATCCCTGAAATCAACGGAAACGACGGGACCGCAGTCAGCGATGTCACCCTGGTTCCGACCGTCTACGCCGACGGAAAATTGAATCAGGGGCTTCAGTTTGCGGGCGCGGCGGCGGCAGTCCAGATTCCCAATTTTGACTCAGTCGTTCCGATCACCATCTCTGTCTGGCTCAAGCGTTCTGATGCCCAGATCGGCGACGCGTTCCTCGAGAGCGCTTGCGGAGGGCAGGGTTGGTATTTCGGCTGGGGCTATTATGGCGATCCGGCCAACCACGTCTGCGGCGGCCAGCAGTGCGTGGACAATGCTTGCGGTAACACCGCGATCACCGATACGGCTTGGCATCACATCGTATCCAGTTACGACGGGAGCCAGATGTGTTTTTACCTCGATGGGATGCCGGACGGATGCGTTTCTTATTCTTCGAATTTTTCCTCGAGCGGTCAGCCCTATGAAATCGGTCCCAATACTTTTACGTCTCAGCCTTTCGGCGGGATGATGGACGAAGTCGCGATCTTTGATACGGTGCTGACGGCATCGGAAGTGGCGGTCATTTATAACCGCCAATCCGCCAATTACGCGGGGACGTTCAATTCGAGGACTTTCGACGCGGGCAAGACGACGATTTGGAATCAGCTCACCTGGACGCCCGAGCTCCCGTACTACAAGCCGCTTCCCAATAGCGGATCCGAGGAGTTGACCACCGCTTACGCGGGCCTTGCTGACAGCACGCTCATGGCCAGCAACATCGGCCTGTGGCACCTGGATGATTCGATCACGATCGGCAGTTCGACGACGGTGACTGATTCTTCAACCGGCAGTCACAACGGAACGGCGCAGGGAAGTAGCGGCGCGGTTTCGTCCATTGACAATGGGCATTTGAACGGCGCCTTTCAGTTCGACGGAAGCACGGGTTACGTAGACATGGGCAATGTCGCTCCCGGCACGGACGACATGACGCTCTCGGCTTGGATCAAGGTCAGCTCCACCGGCGGTAACCAGGAAATCCTGAGCAAAGAAAGCGCGACGAGCGGATACACGATGCGCGTCGCGAACAAATTCATTAGCCTTGGGTTTTGGAACGGTTCCCAAACCAATCGCGTCAACGGTTCGATCAATGTGGCGGACAATAGCTGGCATCACATCGTGGGCATGCGCCGGAGCTCCAACGACACGACCCGAATTTACGTAGACGGCGTGCTCGACATTTCGGCTTCGGCGGGGGGCTCTCCGGTCAATGACGCCACTCACTTGTATCTCGGTCAAGACGCCGGCGGGGCCGGCAATTTCTTCGGCGGAAAAATGGATGAGGTCGCGATCTGGAGCCGTGCATTGACGGACGCCGAGGTGCTGCAGGTTTACCAGCGCGGCGCGAGCCGTCTCAAGTTTCAAACGCGCACTTGCGCCTCGAGCGGTTGCAGCGACGATCCGAACGGAGCGAACTGGAAGGGACCGGACGGTACCGCTTCCACGTATTTCAGCGAGCTGAGCAATACGGCTGTTTCGATCGCGACGGCGAGTCCCTCGATGACGAACAATCGCTACTTCCAATACCGCGCGATCTTCGAGACGGATTCGAGCAGCGTTGCGAATGGCCCTGCGCTTCTCAACGTGTCTACGAACACGCACTACGACAATTCGGATCCGACTGTGACTTCGACCGTCCCGATCAGTTTCTACGACCTCACCAGCGTCACCGAAACACTGGGTGCCAGCTGCGCGGGCGGCGTGCGCTACGTCCTCAAAGTGGGAAGCGGCTCTTGGTACTACTGGAACACGGTGATGTCGGCGTGGAAGCCTTCAAACGGCACCTACGCGCAGGCGAGCCCCGCTTCAACGATCTCGACGAATGCGAGCAGTTTCGCGACTCAGGTGGGAACCGGCTCGCTCTATGTTCAAGCCTTCCTGGGCTCCGACGGGACAGCGGCGTGTGAGTTGACCAATCTCGCCGTGTCCGGAGATCTGTAGTTGATGAAATGGTCGGTGTGAGAGGATTTCACTCGGGTCATCCTGCACGACTGTCCGCGCTAAGCTTGAGTATTAGTTGAAAATAGCCGATAAATAACTTATGAAAATTTGGATCTTTTCCTTAGTTGTTCTGGCGTTTGGTGCATCTTGTGCGACGACAGGGTTCAACCCTGCGGTCAGATCACCTGCCGATGAAGAAGAAATCGCGAAGAAAACCGCTTTCGATTTTGGCAATAGCTACTGCACCTACTTTAGAAAATATGCAGAAGGTCATTTAGCTGATGCCGACGTCGCTAAAGCCGAAGAAAGAATTTACGTAGCTTTGTGCTCAACACCAGAAAAGATGTTTGCTCCACTCGCAGCCGTAAACGACAAAACCAGATATGCAGTTCACGTATTGATCCTTGATCAAGCAGTCATCAATGTGGAGAACTCTATCGACAGCATCCATTCACCGATCTTTGCGACATTGAGAAGTCAGATTGATGAATACAATCAACGTCTGTTTTATGGGACTGAGTCTCCATTTAAGAAATTCGTTGTTAAAGAAGGATTAACTACTTCTGATAAATACGAGTCCTATTTCGAGCAGTTCAGCCGGAAGGCAGAAGATATCGCCGAAGGAATTCGAAATCCAAAGAAAGACTCTAAGTAGCTCGGCCTTGTAGCCGCCGAGAATGCGGCTTGGTGAAATGGTCGGGATGACAGGATTTGAACCTGCGACCCCTTGCACCCCAAGCAAGTGCGCTAGCCAGGCTGCGCCACATCCCGACGCGTTCGAAAACCTAGCCGGGGCCCTGGTTTAAGTCAAGAAAGGGTGTGGAAAAGCGCACCCTTGGCGGTCTTCAAGAGATGTTGACGCATTGCGTCAAATTAGTTAGATCAGAGCTAGTTTCATAATCCGTGCGGAGAGAATCCATGAAGTCTGTGTTTTCTATCTCGTCTTTAGTCTTGGCTTTGACGGCGTTTTCCACCCCGTCTAGTTCTGCGGCCGTCCCCTGTGCGGTCTTGCTCGCTTACTATCCGCCCAAGGTTCAACAGGTCCTCCTCGATGTCGCCAGAGCAACGGGTCGGACTGGAGATGAAGTCGCGACGATTTTCTATCGCGAGCTCGAGAAGAAGGGGCGCCACCTTAACGAGATCACTAGCATTCGCGAAGACGATCAGTTGAAACGAATCAATGGAATTACCGAAGGCCATGGCCTGGCGCTGACGATCAGTGATGGGGGCTCGGACGATTGGAACGTGTTCATCGTCATCCCTCCTCGCGCGAAGGCCCCGGCTCCCGCCGCTTTAAGCGACGCTGCCGATTCTCGTCTGACGCGATTTGCGGGGAAGCTGGCACAGGCCTACGGGGAAGATACCGCAGGCTTGAAGGCCGCGCTGATCGCAGCGCTTCGCGCGAAGGGTCTCGACCCCGACCAGGCCATCACTCTCATTTACACCGGGGCTTTGGAATCATTGCCTCCTCAACATCAGGTCACGGCCATCACTCCGGATCAGGTTCGGCACACGCTCTCCGTCGTGCTCCACTCGGCTGTCAGGGCCGGCCCCGCCAAGAAGCCGATCTCCGAGGCGGCTCTCGATCAGATCGTCTCCGACACTTCTCAGATCTATCGCGAAGACGCCGCCCAGATCAGAACTGCGATTCTCGAGGCATTGCAGGCGAAGGGCGTGAAGCTCGAAGACGTCACCGGATTTGAACACCGCGGCGCATTCGAGTCGATCCCGCCTCAGCATCAGATCGTTGCCATCACGAGGGATGGGGGCCGTCATTCTTTCGCGATCATGGTTCCGCGTGAGAAGAAGAGAACGATCAGCGCGGAGCAGGTATTCAACACCTTGGTTGATTTGACTGTAGCCAAAATGATTCAGGGATACCGCGAGGATCCGGCAAAGACCCGGGCGGCCCTTCTTGAGGCCATGCAAAAGAAAGGCATCCAACCGGAAACCGTCACCGGTATCGATTACGGCGGTGCTTTGGAATCCATGCCGCCTCAACATCAGATCTCAGTGGTCACTCGCAGCGGGATTTTTGAATTATCCGTGATGGTGTTCTAAGGGTCGGAGATGGACTAGACTACGGTCATGTCCTTCTCTCGCTGGATCCGTTTCATCCTGATCATCACCACTCTTCTGATCTACACCGGCTACAAGGCGGTGGAGCTGCGCCCGGATTCTCCGCTGGTGGCGCTCGTTGCGACGCTCGTCATTTTCTCTCTCATGATCGGAAACATGTTCATCGCTCGAAGCGGCGCCGGGTCACTCGATCAAGCGTGGTTTCGAGTGCTGTCGTGGACCGGCCCGAGCCTGATGGCGATCTGGGCGACGTTCATTATTCTCTCCCTTCCCTGGGATCTTTTGCATCTGGTCGCATTCTTGGCGAGCTTTGCTCCGGCGAGTCGAGCACCCTTCTTTTTGAAAGTGAGCGAAGGGGTCTTCCTGCTCTCGATCCTTCTTCCTGCGATCGGATTTTTTCAGGTTCTTCGTGGGCCGCGCGTTCGCCGCGTGGATATCCCGGTGGCAGGGCTCCCCTCTGCTCTCGAGGGACTCAAGATCGCTCAGTTCAGCGATCTGCACGTGGGGCCGACGATTCGACTTCCTTACGTCGAAAACGTCGTCCG